>JAESFZ010000205.1_pt1 | contig 69316 bp, 67 predicted proteins | sample 9269561 | NCBI WGS metagenome assembly JAESFZ01 (sample SAMN14515552, study PRJNA621657) | algae metagenome | isolation source: Tildeniella nuda ZEHNDER 1965/U140 and co-occurring heterotrophs from wet... | place: Switzerland: Stansstaad, Zurih | collected 1965-01-01
GACGTTCATGTTCGACTGGGTGCCCGAGCCGGTCTGCCATACCACCAACGGGAAGTGGTCGGCGAGCTTGCCGGCGATCACCTCGTCGGCCGCCGCCACCACCAGGTCGCGCGTCGCCTGGTCCATCAGGCCCAGCTTGTGGTTGGCGAGCGCCGCGGCCTTCTTGAGGATGCCGAAGGCGCGGATGATCTCGGTCGGCATCTTCTCGCCGCCGATGTCGAAATTGGCGAGGGAACGGGCGGTCTGCGCCCCATAGTACTTTTCCGACGGCACGTTGATCGTGCCCATGGAATCCGATTCGACGCGCGTGCCCATAGCCGGAAAAACCTCTGGAACAAATGGAAACGGCCGGCTCCCAGGTCTGGGAGCCGGCCGCGAAATATCTATCGTCTGCTGCGCAAGGGAGCGCCGGCCCGAAGGCTTACGAGCTCTTGGGCTGCAGAATCTGCCGGCCGCGATACATGCCGGTCTTCAGGTCGACGTGGTGCGGACGACGCAGCTCGCCCGAGTCTTTGTCTTCGACATAGGCCGGGGCGGCCAGCGCATCGGCGGAGCGGCGGAAACCGCGCTTCATCGGCGAGGTCTTGCGCTTTGGCACTGCCATGGTTGTTACTCCTGGTTCAATAGCGTTTCGCCGAAGGCGTTCCGGCGTCTAACAGACAGGGTCTGTCGGGAATTGGGGGCGTCTATAGAGCACAATCGCACGGATGGGAAGGGGCGAAATGGCGCGAGTTGCGGGTTTCCGGCACAGTTCCGGCAAAGGCGCAAATCCGCTACAAGCGCTCGACCCCGCCGGACCCCGACCCGTGATCTACTCCTTCCCAGAAGAACTCGCCAGCACTGCCGCCGCGATCGAGCAGGCGCTCGATGCCCGGCTCGCCGCCCCTGCCCTCGCGGGCCCCGGCCTGCCGCCCGATCGGCTGATCGCGGCGATGCGCCACGGCAGCCTCAATGGCGGCAAGCGCCTCAGGCCCCTGCTGGTCCGCCAGGCCGCCGGCGTCTTCGGCATGGCGCCGGCGGCAACCGTCACCGCCGGCCTCGCCGTCGAGATGATCCACTGCTACTCGCTGGTACATGACGACCTGCCGGCCATGGACGACGACGACCTGCGCCGCGGCCAGCCTACCGTGCACAAGGCCTATGACGATGCCACCGCCATTCTCGCCGGCGATGCGCTGTTGACCCACGCGTTTGCCCTGCTCGCCGACGCGGCCGCGCATCCCGATCCCGCCGTCCGAGTCCGCCTCGTCGCCGAGCTTGCCGCAGGCGCCGGCGCGGGCGGCATGGTCGGCGGCCAGATGCGTGACATCGAAGGCGAGACCAGCTTCCTCACCGAACGCGCCATTGCCCAGATGCAGGCGATGAAAACCGGCGCGCTGATCCGCGCCGCCGTGCGTATCGGCGCCATCCTGGGTGGCGCCTCGGATACCGAGCTGGCGCATCTCACCACCTACGCCGAGGCGGCCGGTCGTGCCTTCCAGCTGGCCGACGATATTCTCGATGTCACCGCCTCGGCCGAAGCGCTCGGCAAGGCGACCGGCAAGGATGCCGCGGCCGGCAAGCAGACTATCGTCGCGCGCATCGGCGTCGAGGCTGCGCAACGCCAGCTCGCCGAAGTGATCCACGACGCGCTGAGCGCGCTGCTGCCGTTCGACCAGCGCGCCGATGGGCTGCGGGCGACGGCTCGGTTCTTCGCCGAACGGCAGAGCTAAGCGCCCCACTGCTCAGCTTCCCCGCAAGAGGAAGGGAGACGATGGAACTGCGATGCTAGCGTCAGGGTCTCCCTCCCCCTTGCGGGGAGGGGACAGGGGTGGGGGTCAGCTTGCGCCGGCGCCAAAGAGGTCCGCACCCTTCATGCAATAGGGCGGCTCGGGCTGGGTTGGGCTGCGCATTGGAGGCCTTGGGTGCTCCCCAAATGCCATCAGCTGGCGACGTCTGCGATGTGCTGAAGCGCTCGCTTGAAGCTGTCGTGCCATTGTCCGTCCGGCTGCTGCATCAGCGGATACCAGAAGAACGAAAAGGCGTGTCCACCATCATCCTAGCAGTGGTGGACCCAGCGCTCGGGCAAGTCGCTGGCTTGTATCCGGATGAAATGCCAGGTGTCGGCGCCGATCTCGAGCGAGCCGAACCGCCCGGTGGCACGGGCGTCTTTGATACCCGCCTCTTCCCAGAGTTCACGCAGGGCGGCCTGATCTGGCGTCTCGTTGGCTTCGATCGTGCCCTTGACGATCTGCAGGCCAGCGTCGGGATGCCGGAACGCCAGAATTTCCGCGCCTCCCCGCAGTCTCAGCACAACCGGGCACGCCTTTTCCATCAGCTCGACCTGAGGTTACCCGTCAGCCACAGCACGACCAGCAACAGGGCCAGCACGCCAAGCCACAGCCAGCGCCGTCGCGCGGTTTCGCCGGTGAACAGCCAATCGCGCAGCCGGCTCATTCTGCTGCGGTCTTCTCAGCCGTGCCGAAGCGCTTCTCGATATAGTCGGCGACCATGCCCTTGAACTGCTCGGCGACATCGGCGCCGCGCAGCGTCGCGACCTTCTGGCCGTCGATGAACACCGGCGCCGCCGGCGTTTCGCCGGTGCCGGGGAGCGAGATGCCGATATTGGCGTGCTTGCTCTCCCCCGGGCCGTTGACGATGCAGCCCATCACCGCCACCGACAGCGTCTCGACGCCCGGATAGCGTTCCTTCCACTCCGGCATCGACGCGCTCAGGTGATCCTGGATTTCCTTGGCCAGCACCTGGAAGGTCTGGCTGGTGGTGCGCCCGCAGCCGGGGCAGGCCGCAACCACCGGCAGGAACTGCCGGAAGCCCATGGTCTGCAGCAGCTCCTGCGCCACCCGCACTTCCTGGGTGCGGTCGCCACCCGGCTCCGGCGTCAGCGAGACGCGGATGGTGTCGCCGATCCCCTGCTGCAACAGGATGCCCATCGCCGCCGACGAGGCGACGATACCCTTGGACCCCATGCCCGCTTCGGTGAGCCCCAGGTGCAGGGCATAATCGCAGCGCGCCGCGAGGTCCTGGTAGACCGCGATCAGGTGCTGGACGTCCGATACCTTGGTGGAAAGGATGATGTGATCCCGCGCCAGCCCGAGCTCTTCGGCCCGCTGCGCCGACAGCAGCGCCGACTGGATGATCGCCTCGCGCTGCACCGCAGCAGCCGAAACCGGTGCCGCCGCAGCCGAGTTCTCGTCCATCAGCCGGGTCAGCAGCTCTTCGTCGAGCGAGCCCCAGTTAACCCCGATGCGCACCGGCTTGTCGTATTTCATCGCCAGTTCGATCAGCGTCGCGAACTGTGTATCGCGCTTCGCCTTGAAGCCGACATTGCCCGGGTTGATGCGGTACTTGGCGAGAGCCTCGGCCGCCGCCGGGTGGTCGGTCAGCAGCTTGTGGCCGATATAGTGGAAGTCGCCGACGATCGGCACGTTGATGCCGCGCGCCGCCAGCCGGTCGCGAATGTGCGGTACGGCCGCCGCCGCCTCGTCGCGGTCGACAGTGATGCGGACGATCTCCGAGCCGGCGCGCCACAGCTGCGCCACCTGGCGCACCGTCGCCTCGATATCGGCGGTGTCGGTATTGGTCATCGATTGGACGACGATCGGCGCGCCGCCGCCCACCATCACGCCACCGACATTGACGCCGACCGACTGCCGGCGGGGAGAAATGCTCATCAAGGAACCCCTAGAGCGCTTTCGGGGAAGTCGTGCGACTTCGCCAGCTCGAAAGCTCAGGCTTGCCGCCTCAGCAAATAGGCCTTTGAGGTTGAGGGCGCAATGTTACGATTGCGTGACCGATTGAAGCGAGTCACCCATGACCTTTCAAGCCTATCTCGACAACATCGAGAAGCAGACCGGCGTCAACCCGGAGGAGTGGATCCGCCTCGCCACTGCCAAAGGCTTCACCAAAGCCGGCACCAGGGCGACAGAGATCACCGACTGGCTGAAAGCCGACTACGGCCTCGGGCACGGTCACGCCATGGCGATCGTCAAGCTGCTGAAGGACCGCGCCGGGCTGAAATAGCCGGCGTCGGGCGGAGCGGGACATAGGTCGAAGGGGCGATTTGACTTCCCCCTGGCTTTGGCCATGATGGCCTCATGAACAGGTTCTTCGTCATCGCTCGCCCAACCGAAAGTCGCCTCCGCCGGGCAGGCTGATGGCCTGATGTTGCCACCTGCCGAACGGCAAGGGCGACATCAGGATGGTTCATCACCCCCATAAGACAGCATGCCGATCTGGTGCCCGGGACGCTTCCCGGCACCTGCGGCTGCGCACGCGCATAAGGCGACGACCATGACCTTCAAGTATTCCGTGACCCTGCCGATCAGCGGCGGCAACAAGCTGCGCCGCTTTCGCGAATGGGCCGAACGGCAGTTCCCCAACCTCAGCTACAGCCTGCCGCAGCAGACGCCGATCGAGACCACGGCCATGACGGTGCGGCTGCTGTCGCTCGACGATCGGGCCCGCGTGCTCAACAGCTGGGCCACCACCCCGCCGCCCGGGCCGGAGGGCTCATGAATGCCGGCTCTGCGCTATTGCCGATCCTGCAGCGGCGCACGACCGCGCGCCGCCCTCAGATGTCCGTGGTGCCACGACCGGACGCCGCCCTCGCCGCGGCCGGCGCCCGGGGCACCGTTCGCGCTGGAACAGCCTGACCTTCCCAAGGAAACGCCATGACGACCATCTCCCTCGACTGGATCGCCTCGCCCGAGATCGTGGTGGGCAAGACCGAGCATCACCGGCTCACCGTGGTTGCGCTCACCCATGTGGGCGAACGTGGCAATGCCGACCTGCTGCTCTACGAGCTCGACCGGGCCAGGATCATCCCCGACAGTATGGTTCCCACCGACGTCGTGCGTATCGGCAGCATCGTCCGCTATGCCCCGGTGCCGGGCGCCGAGCGGATCGCCAAGCTGGTGATTCCTGACGATGCCACGGGGTCGGCCGGCTACAGCCTCGCCGTCACCTCCGAGCATGGCGCCGCTTTGCTCGGCACCCGACCCGGCCAGCAAATGTCCTGGCTCGACCGTAATGGCGAGGTGCAGCGGCTGCGGATCATTGCCGTGGTCAACGACGATCCGGATGACGATCCCGGACCGCTGGCGGCGTGACGGAGGCGAGAAGGGCCCGGAGCATCGCGGGCCCTTCTCCCACGCTGCCGTTCATCAGGGGTATCGCACCGCCCCCTCCACCGCCTTCGGCGGTCCCCCCACGGTGAGGGCTTTTGCCCTCATCCGCCCCCGTTTCACGGTGGAGGAGCACCGAGGGTGTGGTGCACAAAACCACATGCCCCTCCTCTATCCGGGTGAGGACCTGCGACCGACTGCAGCACCTCTTGAAGCAGTTGCCGATGCGGACCATCTCTTCAGCATGAACAGGTTCTCGCTCCTCGCCCGCTTCGTCACTTTCCGCAAGGAACTCGCAACGCTCTGGCAAGCCTTCGTCTCGTCGGAGACGCCGGTCCACCTCAAGGCCTTGATGCTGTTGGTGCCGGCCTACCTGTTGAGCCCGATCGACCTGATTCCGGACATGATCCCGCTGCTCGGCTGGGTCGACGATTTCATCGTCGTGCCGCTGCTGGTCAGCTTCATCGTGAAGCTGCTGCCGCAGAAGGCCCCGGTCTATCGGCGTACGGCCGACGGCGCCAAGGAGATCGACGGCACCTATCGCCGGCGCTGAGCATGACCCTCAGCTCAAAACAGCATGGTCGCAACGAGCGTCAGTCGCTCAAGCACTGGCTGGCGAGCTTCCTCGATGGGTTGCTGGACCGCTTGCCGGTCCTCTAGCCAGATCGTTTCACGGCCGGATCGCCCTGCCCTCGCGCAGCGACCACTGCCGAAAACTGACAGTCTCCCGGTCCACGATCTCCGCGATGACGGAGATCAGCGATGACCAGATACTGGATTGCAGTTGCCTCGGCCGAGCACGCCCGCCGCGGGCGTGAGGGCTTCATGCAGGTGAACCACGGCAAGAAGGCCCCGCTGCAGCGCATCCGCGCCGGCGACGGCATCACCTACTATTCCCCGGCCGAGACCATCGGCGGCAGGGATCGGCTGCAGAGCTTCACCACCATTGGCCGGGTACGGGACGAAGAACTCTACCAGGGCGTGATGGGCGGCGATTTCACCCCCTGGCGCCGCAACGTCGACTATGCCGAAGCGGCCGAAGCCCCCATCGCGCCGCTGCTCGACCAGCTCGAGTTCACCCGCGGCAAGGCCAACTGGGGCTACCAGATGCGCTTCGGCCTGTTCGAGATCAGCGAGAACGACTTCCGCACCATCGCCAGGGCGATGGGCGCGGAAGTTTAGAGCATGTCACCGTGGCGGTGAAATGCTCTACGTCTCTGATCTGGTCGCGCTTTCGAACCGGAAAAGTCTGCAACTTTTCCTGAAAACGCTCCGAGCCTCATTCGAAGCGGACCAGGAGGTCCTTGGCGTCGATCTGGTCGCCCGGCTTCACCGTGACCTCGGCGACGATGCCGTCGGCTTCGGCGTGGATGGCGGTTTCCATCTTCATCGCTTCGATCGACAGCAGCACGTCGCCGGCCACCACCTTGTCGCCGACCTTGATGCCGAGCGAGGAGATCACCCCCGGCATCGGCGCGCCGATCTGCTTGGCATCGCCCAAGGCCGCCTTGGCGCGGACCTTCACTTCGCCGACCTTCAACCGGTCCGGCACGGTGATGGTGCGCGGCTGGCCGTTGAGATCGAAGAACACCCGCACTTCGCCCTTCTCGTTGGTCTCGGTGCGGCCCTGGTAAGTGAGCACCAGGGTCTTGCCCTTCTCGAGGTCGAGGAACACTTCCTCGCCTTCCTTGAGACCGTAGAAATAGATCGGTGTCGGCAGCACCTCGGTGGGGCCGTACTTGTCCTGCGTCTTGACGAAGTCCGAGTAGACCTTGGGGTACATCAGCGACGAAGCCAGCCGCTTGTCGTCGACCTCGCCGCCAATATCCTTGGCCACCTTCTTGCGTTCGGCCTCGAGGTCGATCGGCTTGAGATAGGAGCCGGGGCGCTCGGTGAGCGGGGTCCGCCCCTTCAGCACCTTCTTCTGCAACGCCCTCGGGAAGCCGCCCGGCGGCTGGCCGAGGTCGCCGGCAAAGAAGCCGACCACCGAATCCGGGAAGGCGATATCGCGCGAGGGGTCTTCGACATCGGCGCGGGTCAGCCCGGCCGACACCATGGCCAGCGCCATGTCGCCCACCACCTTGGAGGACGGCGTCACCTTCACGATGTCACCGAACATCTGGTTCACGTCGGCATAGGTCTGCGCCACCTGGTGCCAGCGGCTCTCCAAGCCAAGGGAACGGGCCTGTTCCTTGAGATTGGTGAACTGCCCGCCCGGCATTTCGTGCAGGTAGACTTCCGAGGCGCCGCCCTTCAGGTCGCTTTCGAAGGCACGGTACTGGTTGCGCACGGCTTCCCAGTAGAACGAGATCTCGCGGATCACCTTCTGGTCGAGCTTGGGATCGCGCGGCCCATCCTTGAGCGCCGCGACGAGTGAACCGAGCGTCGGCTGCGAGGTGGTGCCGCTGAGCGCGTCCATCGCCGCATCCACTGCGTCGACGCCCGCTTCCACCGCCGCCATGATCGTCGCGGAAGCAGCGCCCGAGGTATCGTGGGTGTGGAGGTGGATCGGCAGGCCGATCTCCTCTTTCAGCGTCTCGATCAGCTTCTTGGCCGCGGTAGGCTTCAACAGCCCCGCCATGTCCTTGAGCCCCAGCACATGCGCGCCGGCGGCTTCGAGCTCTTTAGCGAGCCCGACATAGTATTTGAGGTCGTACTTGGCCCGATCGGGGTCGAGCAGGTCGCCGGTGTAGCAGATGGCGCCTTCGGCCACCTTGTCGGCCTCGATCACCGCGTCGATCGAGACGCGCATGTTCTCCACCCAGTTGAGGCAGTCGAACACGCGGAACACATCGACCCCGCCCTTCGCCGCCTCACGGACGAAGAACTTCACCACGTTGTCGGGGTAGTTGGTGTAGCCGACGCCGTTCGAGCCACGCAGCAGCATCTGCGTCAGGATGTTCGGCGCGCCCTCGCGCACCGCAGCCAGCCGCTCCCACGGATCCTCGTTGAGGAACCGCATCGACACGTCGAACGTCGCACCGCCCCAGCATTCGAGCGAGAACAGGTTGGGCAGCCCGCGGCTGTAGGAGCGCGCGATGCGGGTGATATCGAACGAGCGCATGCGCGTGGCCAGCAGCGACTGGTGCGCATCGCGCATCGTGGTGTCGGTGAACAGCACCTGGCTCTGCGCCTTCATCCAGCGCGCCAGCCCCTTGGGCCCGTCGCGGTCGAGGATCTGCTTCGACCCCTCGACGACGATCAGCGGCTCATATTCCGGCACCACCGGCGCCGCGGCATCGGCCGGCGGCCGCGGCCGGTCGCGCACTTCCGGATGGCCGTTGACGGTGACGTCGGCGATATAGGTCAGCAGCTTGGTCGCCCGATCCTGGCGCGCCTTGAAATCGAACAGCGCCGGCGTCGTATCGATGAAACGCGTCGTGTAGCGGTTCTCGACGAAATCGGGGTGGGTGATGATGTTTTCGAGGAACGCCAGGTTGGTGGCGACGCCGCGGATGCGGAACTCGCGCAGCGCACGATGCATGCGGGCAATCGCCTCGTCGGCGGTCGGCGCCCAGCAGGTGATCTTTTCGAGCAGCGGGTCGTAGAACCGGGTGACCACCGCGCCGGCATAGGCAGTGCCGCCGTCGAGGCGCACGCCGAACCCGGTCGCTTCGCGATAGGCGGTGATCCGACCATAGTCGGGAATGAAGTTCTGTTCCGGATCCTCGGTGGTGACACGGCACTGGATGGCGTTGCCGTTGAGCCGGATGTCTTCCTGCCTGGGCACGCCGGATTCGGGCGTGCCGATCACCGCGCCTTCGAGCAGCTTGATCTGCGCCTTCACGATGTCGATGCCGGTGACCACCTCGGTCACCGTGTGCTCGACCTGGATGCGCGGGTTCACTTCGATGAAATAGAACTTGTCGGTATCGGCATCGAGCAGGAACTCGACCGTGCCGGCGCCACGATAGTTGGCGGCCTTGCCCAGCCGGATCGCCGCGCCGGTCAGATCGTCCCGCACCTGCTGGCTGAGATACGGCGCCGGGGCCCGCTCCACCACCTTCTGGTTGCGGCGCTGCACCGAGCAGTCGCGCTCGAACAGGTGCACCAAGTTGCCGTGATCGTCGCCGACCAGCTGCACTTCGACGTGCCGGGCCCGCTCGATCAGCTTTTCGAGATACATCTCGTCCTTGCCGAACGCCGCCTTGGCCTCGCGCTTGCCCTCGGACACTTCATGCACGAGGTTCTTCTCGTCCATGATCCGGCGCATGCCGCGGCCACCGCCGCCCCAGCTGGCCTTCAGCATCAGCGGATAGCCGATCTCGGCCGCCATCCGCTTGACCTCGTCCATGTCATCAGGCAGCGCCTCGGTGGCCGGCACCACCGGCACCTTGGAGGCGATCGCCATGTTGCGCGCCGCCACCTTGTTGCCGAGATCGCGCATCGTCTGGGCGCGCGGCCCGATGAAGATGATCCCGGCATCCTCGCAGGCATCGGCGAATTCCGGCGATTCCGACAACAGGCCATAGCCCGGGTGGATCGCGTCGGCGCCGGAGATCCGGGCGATGCGGATATATTCGTCGATCTGCAGATAGGCCTCGACCGGGCCCTTGCCCTTGCCGATCAGGTACGCCTCGTCGGCCTTGAACCGGTGCAGCGCCAGCTTGTCCTCTTCGGCATAGCAGGCGACCGTCTTGATGTTCAGTTCGTTGGCGGCGCGAAACACCCGGATGGCGATTTCGCTGCGGTTGGCGACAAGGATCTTCTTGATCGGCATCGATGTTACCCGAGCAGAGGGGATTGGGGCACTCTGGGGTGCCGGATAGGGGTCGTCGCGGCCTTCCGGGCCGTTACTTCTGACTCAGATGTCCCGCGAGATGGGACATGTCGTAACCCGCATTCGCCGCCGCCGAGATGATCTCGGAAGCCGACGCCTTGCCGGCCTGGCTCAACGCCCACAGGGTCGTCGAGCGCGTGCCGGAGCGGCAGTAGCAGAACACGGGGCCGGTGCTCCCCTCGAGCACCTGTTTGGTCTCTTCGACCATCTGGGCGCTGATGCCCTCGCGGCCGAGCGGAATATAGTGATAGGCGAGGCCGGCGTCGTGCGCCGCTTGCTCGATCGTCGCGCTGGTCGGCTGATCCGGGGATTCCCCGTCCGGCCGGTTATTGATGATGGCGACGAAACCCTGGGCCTTTATGGCGGCCACATCTTCGGGGCTGATCTGCGGGGACACGCTCACGTGGTCGTTGATCCGCTTCACGTCCAAATCACATACTCCGATAGATATGCCTGGGTCTTCCCGGGAGCCTTTATAGACATCGGCTTGTCCGTGAGGCAAGGCGCGGCAGCGCCAGCCCTAAGTCTCACGACTTTGGGTTAGGTGTTATGGAACGACTTGCGCATGTAGACCGCCTTGCCGTTCATGAAATCCTCGATCCGGTCGACGACGAAGCCGATCCGGCTGTAGAGCGCGATATTGCTCTCGAACACCCCGTTGGTGACGAGCCGCAGCTCGGGGAAACCGGCCGCCAGCGCCCGGGCCTCGGTGAAATCAAGCAGCATCCGCCCGATACCGCGCCCCTGTGCCGCCGGCGCCACCGCGACATTGTCGATCCACAAATGGTCGGGGTGCGGCACCGTCTCGATCAGCCCCAGGATGGTATCCCCCTCCACGGCCAGGTCGAACCGATGCTCGCGTACCGCCTTTTCGTAGTCGACCCGCATCGGCATCGGCTCGCGTCCGAGCAGCGGCACCCACTTGGCGTAGGCCGCCATCACGATGGCAGCGATCGCTCCCGCCTCGTGCGGTTCGGCAAGGCGGATCTGGACGGAGGTCTTGGCGCTCATGCCTACACGCCTACGCTCTCAGGCCGCCGAAGCAAAGCGCGACGAACGCAGCGGCTCCGGTCGCGCCAAGAGGTACCCCTGCAGCGCCGTGACCCCGGCGCGCTGCAGGAACTGCAGCTGCTCGGTCGTTTCCACGCCCTCGGCGATTACCTCGACCTTCATCGAGCGAGCAATCTTGGCGATCGAGGAGACGATCAACCCATCGATGCGGCTCTGTGGCAGGTTGGCGACGTAGGAGCGGTCGATCTTGATGATGTCGAACGGAAAGCCTCTGAGATACTCGAGGCTGGCGAAGCCGCTGCCGAAATCGTCGATCGCCACCCGCACGCCGAGCGCCCGCAGCGCCTCGATATTGCTCAGCTCCACCGTCCCCGATTTGAGCGGCAGCGACTCGGTGATCTCGATGACGAGCTGGCTGCCGCTGATCCCGGTTTCCATGACGATATCGGCGAAGCGCTCGGCGAAATCGCTGCGCCGCAACTGCACCACCGAGACGTTGATGCCGACATGCGGCGTGCCGAGCCCGGCAAGATCGGCCGCGGCGCGTCGCAGCACCCAGTCGCCCAGCTTGTCGATGAGGTCGGACTGTTCGGCAATGCCGATGAAGTCGTTCGGCGGCACCTGCCCGCGCACCGGATGCTGCCAGCGCAGCAGCGCTTCGTGGCTCATCAGCGTCGTGCCGTCGGCGGCAAAGATCGGCTGATAGTGCAGCTCGAGCTCGTTGAGCAGGATTGCCGCGCGCAGGTCGCGCTCGACGAAGCGCTTGTGCCGCTCATCGGCCATCAACTCGGCTTCGAAGGCGACCGTCGCAGCCCGCCCTTCCTTCTTGCCCTTGTAGAGCGCCAGGTCGGCCTTCGAGATCAGCTCATCCAGCTCGGCGGCGTCCTGCGGCCACAGCGCCACGCCGATGGTCGCCGACAGCCGGAGCGGCCGCCCGTCGATGCTGATCGGCTGGCCCAGCGTCGCGAGGATCTGGTCGCCCAGCCGCACCAGGGCCGGGCGGCTGTCCTGGCCAACCAGTGCGATGCCGAACTCGTCGCCACCCAGGCGCCCGATCAACGCCTCGGGCAGCAGCGTCTTCAGCGTCTTGACCAGGTGCACCAGCGCCGCATCGCCGGCGCCGTGGCCATGCGAGTCGTTGAGCACCTTGAGCTTGTCCATGTCGATCTGCATGTAGGCGACCGGCCGGTCGTTGCCGTGGAGGCTCTCCTTGAGGGCGCTGAAGAAATACGAGCGGGTATGCGCGCCGGTCAGCGCGTCGCGATAGGCGAGGTCGAGCAGTTGCCGTTGCTCCTCGGCGGCGCTCTCGAGTTCCTGCTTTAGCCGGACGTAGCCCCAGCGCAACAGCAGCAACAGGCTGGCGCCGGCCAGCACCCGCACCACCACCATCTCGATGGCCCGGGGGTCGGTGAAGTAGCCGAGCAGCGCCACCACGCCGGTCACCACGATCAGCGCCGTCACTCCGGCGAACACCAGCCGATAGGTCCTGATGACTTGCTGCAGCGAGGCTTGGCGTTGCAACGAATAGGCCTCCTGGCTCGACTGGTGATCGGTGCGCACAATCGCGCGCAGCCTCCTCCCAGAAGCTTTCGGAACACCTAACGGCGAACGATTATGACAACGAATACAAGCGCCTAGAACGATCCGCCCGACGTTCGCCCGCCGAGCCTAAGCAAGCTTCGTGACAGGCCATTCACAGCCGTTGCTGCATCGACAGGCGTGGCTAACCAGGCGTTACTGCGGCGCCGCTTCGGCTGGCTGCTCGAGCGGTGGCAAACCCACCCAGGGGCGCCAGATTTCGCTGCGTTCGGCGATAAAGCGGTCGGCGACCGTTTCCACCGTCGCGCCCGCCTCGCCCAGTTGCTGCAGCATCAGGTTCATTTCGGCGAACGGCATCCGCGCCCGGCCGAAATAGGCCGCCACCTGCGGTGCATCGAGATAGACCCACTCGGCCAGCGCCACTACCACCGGGTCGGGCGCAAACCCTGTCGGGGTCGGCGACGCGCAGGCGGTGCGCCCCATGCACAGGAACGCATCCCGATCATAGGCGGCGAGCGTCACCGGCTTGAAGGCGAACTGCGCCAGCACCGCATTGGGCTGCCAGTAGTAGAACAGGATCGGCTCCTTCCGCCCGACCGCCTCGGCGATCAGCGTATCGAGTTCGAACCGGTTGGCCGGCTCGACGATATCGAACGACTGGTCGAGCCCGTAGGCCCTCAGCATGTTGCGGTTCACCACCGCGCAGCCCCAATCCACCGGACAGGAGATGAACTTGCCCCGTCCATTGCCGTCGCCGAACTCGGCGGCATGCGCCTTGAGCCCGTCGATGGTGGTGACCTCCGGCCACTGCGCCGCCGCATAGTCGGGGACGAACCAGCCTTCGAAGGTGGTGTCGGCATAAGGCGTGCCGGCCTGCCGCACCTTCTGGCCCTTCATCGCGGCGTTCCAGATGTCGGCGATCCGCCCGATCCACAGTTCCGGCGCCACCGCCGGCTGGCCGGTGGCGCCCATCGATGAGCCGGTGGCCGCGAGGTCGCCTTCCTGCACCGCGACATTGCAGAGGTAATTGGCGGTGAGCAGCCGCGAATGCACCTCGGCCAGCAGCGCCGACGACGGCCACGCCATGCGGGCGATGGCCAGTTGCTGCGTACCGCAGGGCGGCGGCGGTGGCGCCTCGCCGATCGTCGGATCGGCCGCGGCGCCTGCGGCCGGTGGATCGAGCGTCTGCACCGACTCCTGTGCGAAGGCGGCTTGAGCCAAGGCTCCGCCCAGCGACACGGTCAGTGCGAGAATGGAAAGGCAGCGGAGCAGCTTTGTCATCGGAGTGGCGCGAGGAACGGAACCGGAGGTCGAACTTATAGGGCCGGAACCTCGTAAGACAAATGCCCGGACGGGCTTTTACCACTTGATCAAAAGCGGATGACTCGCCTTCGCAATTTATGCAATATCGCCCGCAGTGGGGCATGGGTTGTGCCCCCGTTGATTGTTGCTTCGATGGAGACGGCGGTAAACAACGCCGCACGGCGGAGTGACTTTGCAGAGGGACATCATGAACAAATCCAGTATCCTTGGCCTCGCCGTTGCCGCGACCGTGCTCGGTCTCGCAGTTCCGGCGCTCGCCGAAGACGTCAAGGTCGGCATTCTCGGCGATCTGACCGGGCCGATCGAAAGCCTGGCTCCGCCGATCGTTGCCGGCGCTCAGCTCGCCTTCGACCAGGTCAATGCCCAGGGCGGCATCCTTGGCGGCGGCAAGATCGTCTCGGTTACCGGTGACTCCGCCTGCGACCCGTCGGTTGCCGGCCCTGCCGCCGACAAGCTCGTCAACACCGACCAGGTGACCGCCATCGTCGGCGCCTTCTGCACCGGCGCCACCATCGGCGCTGCCACCGCTGCCGGCATCCCGGGCGGCGTCGTGCAGATCTCGCCGTCGGCTTCGGCCCCGGCGCTCACCACGCTCGAAGACAACGACCTGGTCTTCCGCACCACCCCGTCGGACGCCTTCCAGGGCGTGAAGATGGCTGACCTGCTGATCCAGAAGGGCATCAAGGACGTTGCCGTCACCTACGTGAACAACGACTATGGCAAGGGCCTGGCCGACGTGTTCGTCGCCCAGTTCACCGCCAATGGCGGCACCGTGTCGGCCAACATCGCGCATGAAGACGGCAAGGCCGACTATCGCGCCGAGCTCGGCCAGCTGTCCTCGGGCGGCTCGCAGAACCTGGTGATCCTCGCCTACGCTTCGGGCTCGGGCAAGACCGTGCTGCAGCAGGCCATCGAAGGCGGCGAGTTCACCGCGTTCGTCGGCGGCGACGGCATGATCGGTGACGACCTGGTGACCGGCCTCGATCCGGCTGCCGTCAACGGCAAGATCATCGCCACCCGCGCCGGTGCCTATACCGGCGCCTCGGCCGACGCCTATATCAAGATGGCGACCGATGCTGGCCAGGACCCGGCGGCGACCTATGCTCCGCAGGCCTACGATGCCGCCTTCCTCCTCGCTCTCGCGATCGAGAAGAACGGCTCGGCCAAGCGCGAAGGCCTCTCGGCCGCGCTGCGCGAAGTCGCTTCGGCTCCGGGCGAGAAGATCCTCCCCGGCGAGTGGGCCAAGGCGCTCGAGCTGATCAAGGCCGGCACCGACATCGACTATGACGGCGCTGGCGGCCCGGCCGATTTCGACAAGGCCGGCGACGTCGACGGCATCATCGTTGAAGTCGACGTGCAGGACGGCAAGTTCGTCGAAGTGGGCCCGGTGAAGTAAGCACCGCCCACGGGGCCAAGCCCTGACATTGGAAAGGCCCGGGAGCGATCCCGGGCCTTTTTCTTTGCGCCTCTCTTGAAAGCAGACCGTCGGTCTCTTAATTAGAGACCATCGTTCTCTTAATGAGGTGCAGCCATGAGCTGGTCGACCAAGGACATTCCGGATCAATCGGGCAAGCTTGCCCTCATCACCGGCGCCACCGGCGGGTTGGGTTATGAAACCGCGCTGGCGCTGGCACGAGCCGGCGCCGAGGTGGTGCTGACCGGCCGCAACGCCGACAAGGGGGCCACTGCCCTTGCCCGCATCCGCGCCGAAATCCCGCGGGCAAAGCTATCCTACGAGAGCCTCGACCTGTCGGCCCTCGCCAATGTCGCCGCCTTCGCCGAGCGCTTTGCCGCCGCACATCGCCACCTCGATATCCTCGTCAACAATGCGGGGGTCATGGCCCTGCCCACCCGGCAGGTCACCGTCGATGGCTTCGAGCAGCAGTTCGGCACCAACTACCTCTCGCATTTCGCGCTGACCGCCCGGCTGCTGCCGCTGCTCGCCCGTGCCAAGGCGCCGGTAACGGTGCAGCTCTCCTCGGGCTACGCCCATTCCGGCCGCATCGATTTCGACGACCTGCAGGGCGAGCGCCTCTACCGACCCTTCAAGGCTTACGGCCAGTCCAAGCTCGCCATGCTGATGTTTGCGCTCGAACTGCAGCGCCAGAGCGATCGTGCCGGCTGGCACCTCAAATCCACTGCGGCCCACCCGGGCTATGCCCGCACCGAACTGATCCCCAACGGCCCCGGCGCCACCGGCCTCTCCGGTCTCGCCATGCGCATCCTCTCGCCGCTGATGAGCCAGAGCCCGGCCGAGGGCGCCCTGCCTCAACTCTTCGCCGCGACCTCGCCCGATGCGGTGCCCGGCGGCTACTACAGTCCCAGTCACCGCTTCGAGCTGGTCGGCCCGCCCAAGGATGGCCGTATCCCCGCCCACGCCAGGGACCAGGCGGTCGCCGCCCGCCTCTGGACGGTCTCCGAGCAGCTGACCGGCGTCCGCTTCCCGGCGCTGGCCACGGTGCCGGCTTGACAGCGACGCCGACCCGCCGCACCACAGGACCCGATGACCACCCCGACCTTTCAGCGGGCCCGCAAGCCTGAGGAAATCCAGGCCCGCCGCGAGACCCTGCTCGCGGCGGCCGCTGAGCTGTTCGATGCCGAGGGCCCGCTCGGCGCCGGCCTCAACGCCATCGCCGCCAGGGCCGGATTCACCAAATCCAACGTCTATCGGTATTTTGAGAGCCGCGAGGAAGTGCTGCTCAGCCTGTTCCTCGCCGAGATGGACCAGCTGGTGCCGGCGCTGGCCGCTGCCATCGCCGCGACCCCGGAGGGGGATCTCGACGCGCTGACCTCCGCCGTGACGCTGCAGTTCGCCTCGCGTCCCCGCCTCGGCCACCTCACCTCGATCCTCTCGGGCACCCTCGAGGCCAATGTGTCGGAGGACACCATCGTCACGGTGAAGCGCGCCATGGGCGGTATGGCCGCCGAGATGGCCGCGGCGCTCCGCACCCGCTTGCCGAGGGCGTCGACCGAGGATGCGCTATGGGCGATCACCATGATCGGCTCGCTGGTCGCCGGCATGTGGCCGGGCGCCCACCCGGCGCCCGCCGCCGAGCGCGTGCTGTCGCGCCCCGAATTCGCCCAGCACCGCCCCAATATCGAGCGCGACCTGCCGCGCGCCGTCCGGGCGATCCTTGCCAGTATTGCTTAGCGCCAACTCTACCGCCGGTGGTCCGCCGACCCCCACCCCTGTCGCCTCCCCCCTAGGGGACGCAAGCGTGTCCCCGGAATGGGGAGGGAGACCAGAACACTGTCATCGAGGTAGCCGTCTCCCTCCCCATGTTTAGGGGGAGGGATCAAGGGTGGGGGTCAGCCCGCACCGGGTCGAGCGAGTGTGCCCCCTACCCCGTCAGCCGCGTCGCCTCGATCCGCTTGTCGCCGACGCTGACGCTCACCTCGAGATGCTCGGCCTGCGTGACGTCGAGCACCATGCTCGGCCGGTAGGCGCAGATATTGCTGCCGCCGCGGTGCCGCACGCTGTCGTAGAGCACTCCGTATTCGCCCGCCGCCCGCAACGCCTCGCCGAACGCCTGCCCGGCGGCATAGCTGTCCGAGGCGTGCAGCTTCGGCTCACTCCCGCGGATGTCGCGGTAGCTGCCCTCGAGCCGCGCCGTGTAGCTGCGATAGACGCGCGTGCTGGTCTCGAGCCCGCGCGCCAGCGTCTCGCGCCGCAGGTGATGCCCGACTTCAGCCACCGCCGTGGTGAGTGTCGCTGCCGCGTACCAGGCGCCCAGGTCCGATCCGTTGAAGCGCGAGCCATCAGGCGCGGCATGGAGGAACGCCGCCATGACGATGCTGGAATTGGCCCGCCCGAACACCCACTCCTCCTGCGGCAGGCGCGCCAACCGCTGCCGCACCAGCCGGTCATTGGTCCAGCCGGCAAGTTCCATCACCGCTTCGGCATCGGCGGTGGTGGCGACGGTGTCGAACAGCCCGATCGGCGGGAACCGGGACGGGATCAGCCGGTGGCTCGGCTGCGGGGCGGGCGAGTGCATCAGCGGATGACGATGTCGCTGTCTTCGTAGGGGGTGAACGCTGCATCGAGCGCGTTGGGCGGCATGTAGAGGCCGCCACGCGCCGCATCGAGGAAACGCCGCACCGCCATCAGCCCATCCTGCGTGCCCGAGGTGACCAGCGTCAGCGGCGGCTGTCCGCCGAACAACGGCGCCATATGCGGCCCCCTGAGCCAGCGCACCCCCTCGGCCGGTTCGGCGAACAATACGCCCAAAGCCTGATGGATGCCGAACACCGCCGAGATGCGCAGCAGCGCATCGAGATCGAGCGTGAACGGCTGCAGCTCCCGCGCCAGCTTGGCCCAGTGGTGGTAGGTCGAGCGCGAGGGGTAGCCCAGCACCAGCCGCCGCTGCTCCTCAGTTAAGCCCCAGAGCTCCGCGATGTTGAGGAACGTCCGCAGCGCCGGCCCGCTCAGCCGGCGCCGGTTGGGCGCTGAGAAGCGGCCGAAATCGACGATGTCGTCGCTGCCATCGGCCGGAACGAACGCCACCTGCGGCTTTTCACGGAACCCGAACTGCATGATACGCTCCTTGTCCGGATCAAGACATAGTCCAAATCCGGACAACCTACAAGCCGCCGTCCAAATTTGGACGCCGTGGAGCTAGGTCTCGCGTCGCACCACTTCCGGGATCAAGCCACGCGGTGCGTAGCGCAGCGCAACCGTGATCACCACACCGAGCACGAACACTCGCATCTGGCTGGCGCGCGACTGGATTTCCGGAATCGCTCCCCAGCCCATGTCGGTCGACCAGTTCGAGATATTGTTGAACAGCCACTGCGACACCGGATCGGAGATCATCCAGGTGATGTAGATCAGCAGCGCACCAAACACCGCGCCCCAGTTGTTGCCGGCCCCGCCGACGATCACCATCACCCAGATCAGGAAGGTGTGATTGATCGGCTGATAGGCGCCCGGATCGTAGATCTGCTGGAAGCTCACCAGCATGGCGCCGCCGATGCCCATCAGCACCGAGCCGAGCACGAAGATCTCGAGCTGCCGCCGGGTGACATTCTTGCCCATCGAAGCGGCGGCGATGTGGTTGTCGCGAATGGCCCGCATCATCCGGCCCCATGGCCCGCCATAGGCGCGTTGCACCAGGAAGAAGGCGACTGCGAGGATCACGATCACCAGGCCGAGGAAGCCAAGCCGCGCATAGACGAAGGAATCCGAGATCGACACGCCCTGCGCCTGCAGATCCTGCGGGATCGGGGTCGGCCACGGGATCGGCGACACCGTCAGCGTCCCGCGGGTCAGCCAGTCCATGTTCTTGAGCAGCGCCCGGATGATTTCCGAGATGCCGATGGTGGCGATGGCGAGATAGTCGGTGCGGAGCCCCAGACAGATCTTGCCCACCACATAGGCGACGCCGGCCGCCAGCACGCCGCCGAACGCCCAGCCGAGCACCGGGTGGAGCCCAAGCCCGCCGATCCAGCCGCCGCCGGCGCTTTCGATATAGGCCGCCGCCGGATCGATCTGGCTGCGATAGACGATGTAGGCGACGATCCAGGCGATGATGGTGACGAAGCTCTTCCACCGCCCCCTGATGCCGATGCGATCGGCATGCCGCGCCCCCCACACCAGCAGGAACCCGGCGAGGAATGCCATCAGCGCCTTGCCCAGCATCAGCGGCCCTTCCGAGCCCCAGAACTGCGCATTGACCGGATACGAGATGAAGGTGACGGCCGCGCCACCCAGCATCAGCATGCCCATGATGCCGAAGTTGAACAGCCCGCCATAACCCCACTGGATGTTGAGGCCGAGCGCGATCAGCGCATAAGCGAAACTCTGCACCAGCAGCAGCGAGATATTGGCGGCACCGAGGAACAGCCCGATGATCGTGAACAGCACGAACAGGCCGGCGAACATCACGAGGGAACGACGCGCGATCATGTCGAGGCTCCCTTGAAGATACCGGTCGGGCGCCACAGCAGCACCACCACGAGGATCACGAAGGCGACGGTCAGCTTGTACTCGGTCGGCACGATCGCCAGCGTCCCCGGCAGTTCGAACGGCAGCGAACCGCTGAGCGGCCTGAGCAGCACCGACCAGTTGAAGATGGCCAGCGTCTCGGCAAAGCCGATCAGGAAGCCGCCGGCAATGGCGCCATAGGATTGCCCGAGCCCGCCGACGATCGCCGCCGCAAAGATCGGCAAGACGATGTTGAACGCCAGGTCCGGCTTCAGGTTGACGTCGAGCGCCAGCATGGTGCCGGCCATCGCCGCGAGCGAACCGGCGATGATCCAGGTCACCCGCACCACCAGCTTGGTGTTGATGCCGGAAACCTGGGCCAGGTCGGCATTGTCGGCCATGGCGCGCATAGCCTTGCCGAGCCGCGAACGGGTGAGGAAGAAGTGCAGCGCCAGCACCGCCACCGCGGTGCACAACACCATCAGCAGTTGCGGCTGGGTAAAGTTGATGGTGCGGGTGACGCCCTCGAGCGGCACCGGGATGCGCACCAGCTGCTTCTGCTCGGTCTCGAAGAACGAGTAGGTGCCCGAGCCGAAAAACAGCCGGATCAGCCCCTGGATGATCAGCGTCACGCCGATCGAGGCGATCAGCATGGTCACCGGCCGCGCCCCGCGCTTGCGCAACGGCGCGTAGAAGCCCTTGTCGAGCCCCAGCGCGATGATCGCCGCCAGGATCATCGCCAGCGGCAGCACCAGGAAGCCGGTCGGCACCACCGGTGTGGTGATGCCCAGCGCCGTCGCCGCCATGGCGAGGAGGAAGGCGATGAACGCCCCCATGGTCATCATGTCGCCATGGGCGAAATGCGCGAACCTGAGGATGCCGAAGATCAGCGTCACACCGATGGCGCCGACCGCGTAGATCGAGCCCAGCACCACGCCGGCGACGACGACATTGTTGAAAAAGAAGATCAGTTCGTTCATTGCCGTCAGCCCCCCAAGAAGCTCTTGGCGACTTCGGGATCGGCAATGAGCTCCTGGCCCGTGCCGGTGAAGCGGTTCTTGCCGGTGGCGAGCACGAAACCACGCGTCGCGAACGCCAGCGCCTGCCGCGCATTCTGTTCGACCATCAGGATGGCGACGCCCGCCTTGTTGACCTTGACGATCTGCTCGAAGATCTCGATCACGTAGCGCGGCGAGAGCCCCGCCGACGGCTCATCGAGCAAGAGCAGCTTGGGCTGGCTCATCAACGCCCGGCCCATTGCCACCATCTGGCGCTGTCCGCCCGACAGTTCTCCCGCCGGCTGCCGACGCTTTTCGCGCAGCACCGGGAACATCTCGTAGACCCACTCGATGGTCGGCCGGTAATCGTCGCTGCGGGTGAACGCCCCCATCTCGAGGTTCTCTTCGACGCTCATCGAGGTGAAGACGTTCTTTTCCTGCGGCACGAAGCTCAGCCCCTTGGGCACCAGCTTGTCGGGCAGCGAGTTCTGGATTTCTTCGCCCTGGAAGCTGATCGAGCCTTCGGTGACCTTCAGCAACCCGAAGATCGCCTTCAGCGTCGTCGATTTGCCGGCGCCGTTCGGTCCGACAATCACCCCGATATCGGACTGTTCGATCGCGAGGTTGACGCCGTTGAGGATCGGCGCGCCGCCGTAACCGCCGACGACGTCCTTGATGTCGAGCAATGCCATTACGCGGCCTCCACCGGAGAGCCGAAATAGGCCTCGATGATCTCGGGGTTGGCGCGGATTTCCTCCATCGGGCCCTCGGCGATCTTTTCGCCCTGCGCCATGACGATCACCGGGTCGCACAGCCGCCCGATCAGATCCATGTCGTGCTCGATGACGAAGAAGGTATAGCCGAGCTCCTGGTTCATCCGCTCGATATTGGCGGCCAGATCCTGCAGCAGCGTGCGATTGACGCCCGCCGCCACTTCGTCGAGCAGCACCACCTTGGCGTCGACCATCATGGTGCGGCCGAGCTCGAGCAGCTTCTTCTGCCCACCCGAGAGGTTCCCGGCGAGCTCGTGCTTGACGTGGCCGAGCTTCAGGAAATCGATGACGTCGAGCGCCTTCTGCCGCACATGGCGCTCAGCTTCCTTGATGGCGCCCGGCATCAGCCAGGTCTTGACCAGGCTCTCCCCCGGCTGGCCCGACGGCACCATCATCAGGTTTTCCAGCGCCGTCATGTTGGAGAATTCATGCGCAATCTGGAAAGTGCGCAGCATGCCGCGATGAAACAGCTGATGCGGTTTCAACCCGGTAACATCCTGACCATCAAACAGGATCTGCCCGCTGTCGGGCACAATATTGCCCGCGACCAGGTTGAACAGCGTCGATTTACCGGCCCCGTTCGGCCCGATCAGCCCGGTGATCGAGCCGCGCTCGACCCGAAGCGAACAATCGTTGACTGCGCGCAAGCCGCCGAAGCGCTTGCTGACGTTCTTGACGTCGATGACTGCGTCGAAGGACACCCCGCCCCCGTCCTGATGAAATCGTTCTTCTTCGCGGCTTGTGCCGGTTTTGCGGTCATCTGCGCATATGCACAAACACCGGTCAACCAAGCACCGCGTTTCGATTGGGGGCGGCTCTTATAGGGTTGTGGAGACTTTGACCAGACGGTCAAAGCACCGACAGCACTGCGTCGGCCGTTCTGTGGTTTGGCGCCAACAGGATGTTGTAGAGCGTCGCCAGCCGCGTCAGCGACTTGATATCGACATCATGCGGCATGGCGGTGAGCGGATCCTGGAAGAAGATCAGCGCATCGAGCCGCCCCTCGGCGATCATCGCGCCGAGCTGCGCATCGCCGCCCAGCGGGCCGCTGAGCAGCCGAGTCACCGGCAAACCGGTGCCGTCGGTAACCCGTCCGCCGCTGGTGCCGGTGCCCCACAGCTCGTGTCGCGCCAGCTTATCCCGATTGAGCTTGGCCCAGGCGACCAGTTCGTCCTTCTTGTCGTCATGCGCCACGAGCCCGATCCGCGCCATGGGGAAACCTCCGAGATAGTCCCGGAGGTTTTCTGCACGGCTCACGCCTTGAGCGCAATGGCCTCGGCGAGGAGGATGGCGATCTCGTCCTCGGGGATGTCGGTGCCCGGTTCGAACCGGATGAACCGTACCTGCTTGCCCTCGCCTTCGAGCAGCGGCGAGCTCAGCTGCCGGCCATGCTCGAACACCAGCGAGACGTGATCCTCCATCGGGAAGATGGCGCAAACGAACCCGGCCCTCGGGTGCCGGTAGTTGACCGAGCCCCAGCCGAGCCGCGCCTTGGCGTCGAGGTCGGGCCGCACCGACAGCAGCGTCAGCGCCAGCTGCTGCGCCAGGTCAGCGACCGGCTGCGGGAAGGACCGTACGATCTGCAGGAGGTCGGCGACCATTTCAGTCGACCGAGAGTCGGATTGTGCCATGGCTCATCTCGAGGCCCATAGGATCGATCATGGTCATGGCCTCGCTCTGGGCCATCTCTTCCATCATTTTCCCGCTGGCCGCCAGTGCGGCTTCATGCGTCTGCCAGAACACGATGTCGACATAGCTGCCGTCGTCGCGCTCGGCGAGGTGACGCGACACGAACCCCGGTTGCCGCTTCAGCCAGTCGCTGATCGCCGCATTGGCATCGATGAACTGCTGGCCGCTGCCGCGGGCCAGCCGGAAGGTGACGAGTTCGAGTGTCTGGGTCATGTACAAAACCCTCTCCGTTGTAACGCCGGAGAGGGTTTCGCATGGGTCACCTGACACCGAGTGTCAGGGTTATCGCTGGCGGCTCACAATTGTGAGCCGCTCAGCATTTGGTGGATCAGAATTGGGCGGCTCAGAATTCCGCCCAGTCCTTGTCGATCGCGGCATTGCCCTGGCTCAGGTAGGAGCTGGCGGCTTTCTTCACCCGCTCCTGCAGCCCCTTGATGCCGCGGGCCGGCGGCGCCACCTGCACCACCCGCTGCTGCTGCGGAGCCCCCGAGATGGTGAAGATATCGACGATCCGGTCGAGCTCGTTCACCTGCCCGTCGGTCTGCTCGATCGCCGCATTGGTCTCTTCGACCAGCGCCGCATTGTGCTGCGTCATCTCGTCGAGCTGGCGCACCGCGGTGTTCACCTCTTCGATCGCCGAGGCCTGCTCGCGGCTGTCACGTGCGATGCCGTCCATCAGCAGGTTGCTCGAACGCGCGGCTTCCAGCATGGCGACCAGCCGCGCCGCGGCGTCCGCCACCAGCTTCGAGCCGGTCTTCACTTCCGTGCCCGATTGCTCGATCAGCGCCTTCACTTCCGATGAGGCGCTGGCCGCCGACTGCGCCAGCCGCCGCACTTCCACCGCCACCACCGCAAAGCCCTTGCCGGCATCACCGGCGCGCGCCGCTTCCACCGAGGCGTTGAGCGCCAGGAGGTTGGTCTGGAAGGCGATGTCGTCGATCAGCCCGATGATGTTGGAAATCTTGGCCGACGATTGCGTGATCCGCTCCATCGCCGCATTGGCGTCGCCCATCACCTGGCCACCCTCTTCGGCGGTGCGGGTGACAGTACTCGCCACTTCGCTCGCCTCGCGGGCCCGCTCGGCGTTCTGCAGCACGGTGGTCGACAGCTGTTCCATCGCCGCCGAGGTCTCCTCGATCGTCGCCGCCTGCTTGGTGGTGCGTTCAGAGAGGTCGTTGGCGCCCGAGAGGATTTCCCCGGTCGCCGTCTTCAGCGAGCGCGAGGTTTCCTTGAGCTGCCCGACGATCTGGCTGAGCTTGTCGCCCACCGCATTGGTGTCGTCGCGCAACCGGGCGAAGGCGCCCTCATACTCGCCTTCCATCCGCTTGGTGAGGTTGGTATCGGCCAGCGCCGCCAGCACTTCGCCGGTCTCGCCGAGGCCGCGATCGACGGTGGCAACGAGGTTGTTGATCGAGCCGGCAATCGCATTCAGCTCGCGATCGGGGAACTCGGTCTCCACCCGGCGCGAGAAGTCGCCGGCCACCGCCGCATCCACCACCTGGCCGAATGCCTTCTGCAGCTCGGCCATCATCGCGGTACGCGCCTCCTGGTCGCGGATGATCCGCGCCGCTTCGGCTTCCGTCATCTCGGCAACCTTGAGGCCGTTGGCGCGGAACACCTCGACGGCCTTCGCCATGTCGCCGATCTCATCGCGACGGGCGTTGTACGGCACCGCGACCTGATAGTCGCCATCGACGATCTTGCGCATCACCGCGGTCATCCGGCTCACCGGCTTGGCGATCGAGCTGCCGAGCAGGAAGAACGCCACCAGCCCCAGACCGAACACCACGAGGCCGCCGGCGATCAGCATGTTGCGCTCCGCCACGGCAGCGGCAAGCAGCGTGCCCTCCGGAACGGCGACCATCACGGTCCACTCGATGCCGAACTGCGGCAGCGGAAGATTGATCGCGGTGAGCCGCCACTGCTGACCCTCGACCGGAACGCTGGCGTGATAATCGCCCGCATCGGCGCCGGCGATCGCAGCCTGACCCGCGGCATCGTTGGCCGGCTGGCCGATCAGCGCCGGATCCGGCGGCACCACCCAGTTGCCGTCGGCATTGATGATCCCGACCCAGCCGGTGCCGAGCGGACGGTGCTGGCCGATCAGTTCGGCAAACACGCCGCCATTATAGTCGACACCAACCAGGCCGACGGCCTTGCCGCCGGCGTCGCGCACCACCGAGGTGCTCGAGGTGTAGAGCATCTTGTCGTAGAGATATGGCCCGATCAGCGACGGCGACCCCTTGGCCAGCGGATCGAGGAACCAGTTCTGGAAGCCGTTCTCCGTCGACAGGTCGAGCCCGCCCCAGCTCGTGGCGCCAGTTTTCATGTCGCGCGTGATGCTGGGACCGAAATAGCCACCCGGCAGTGCGAATTGCGATGCCATCAGTTCGGCATTGCCCGCCGTGGGCGCGTCGGGGGTGAGCAGCGACCAGATGCCCACCGCATTCGGCACCACGCCGATCTGGCGCTCGAACATATCCTTGTAGGTCGCCGAGGTGACGCCGGGCGACGCGATCAGCGAACTGAGCGTGTGGGCGATCGAGTCGGCCACTGCAGAGTGCTCCTTGAGCACGACCTCCACCTTCGCCGCCTCGGTCTGCGCCAGGCTGGTCAGCAGCTCGTCGGCGCTGGCAATGGCTCGCTGGCTGGTCGACGTCACGACATAGAACAGCGCGCCGGAGATCGCCGCCGTGAACACGGCCGCTGCGGCAAGCACGATCTTGCCCCGAAGCTTGAGCGTCGGCAGCTTGAATATAGGTTTGGCGGGCATGGAGAGGTCGTAGTCCTTCTGGAGTGTCGACAAGCTGAAGTGCATTCTGCGTCCAGCGTCGACCAAACCATGCCAGCGTTAACATCGCGTCAAACGATGGCTTCTCCCGGCGCGACTTCCGCCTGGAATGGAGCGGCCGGCGGCGACGCCGCCGGCGAAACCGTCATGCTGCGCGCTGCGGACGTCCTGCGACGCCGGCATCGACGGTGAAGATGTCGGCGATGCCGTCGACTTCCCCGGCCTGCGCTTCGGTCTGCTCGATCGCTGCATTGATCTCCTCGACCAGCGCGGCATTGTGCTGGGTCATCTCGTCGAGCTGCCGCACCGCGGCGTTGACCTCGTCGATCGAGCCCGCCTGCTGCCGGCTGTCGTCGGCGATCGAAGCCATCAGCGCATTGGATCGCCGCGCCGCCGCCAGCATGGCCTCGAGCTTGTCGGCCGCTTCGGCCACCAGCTTGGTGCCGCCTCTGACTTCGGTGCCCGACTGTTCGATCAGCAGCTTGACCTCGCTCGAGGCCTGCGCCGCCGATTGCGCCAGCCGCCGCACCTCGACCGCCACCACGGCAAAGCCCTTGCCGGCCTCGCCGGCCCGCGCCGCTTCCACCGAGGCATTGAGGGCCAGCAGGTTCGTCTGGAAGGCGATGTCGTCGATCATGCCGATGATGTTGGAGATCTTGGCCGACGACTGGGTGATCCGTTCCATCGCCACATTGGCCTGCTGCATCACCTCGCCACCCGCCTCGGCGGTGCGGCTGACTTCCTCGGCCACGTGGCGTGCGTCCTCCGCCTTCTCGGCATTGGCCCGCACCGTGTCGGCGAGCAGGGTCATTGCGGCGCTGGTTTCCTCGATCGTCGCCGCCTGCCGCGTCGTCCGCTCGCTGAGGTCGTTGGCACCCGACAGGATCTCGCCGGTCGCCGTCTTCAGCGAGCGCGACGTCTGCTTCAGCGTCATCACGATCTGGCTGAGCTTTTCCGCCACCTCGTTGGTGTCATCGCGCAACTGGCCCAGTGCGCCCTCGTAACCGCCCTCGATGCGGTGCGTCAGGTCGGTATCGGCGAGCGCCGCCAGCGCCGCGCCGGTATCGCCGATGATCCGCTCGACCGTTTCGACCAGCGTGTTGACGCTGCCGGCCAGCCGGTTGAGCTCCTCATCGGCAAAGCGGGTCGCCACACGGCGCGAGAAATCGCCCGATGTCGCGGCATCCACCACCTCGCCGAAACTCTGCTGCAGCGACTGCATCATCTCGGCGCGTTCGGCCCGGCGCTGCTCCAGCGCCAGCCGCTCGTCCTCGGTCAGTTCCTGCACCTTGAGCGCGTTGGCGCGGAACACTTCGATATTGCGCGCCATCTCGCCGATTTCGTTGCCGAGGGCCGTGTAGGGGATCGCCGTTGCCAGCTCGCCCCCGGCCACCAGCCGCATGCTTTTCGACAGCCTCGGTACCGGCCGCATCAGCCGCGACGCGGCGAACACCGAGAGCGCTCCGATCACCAGCACCGCCACCGCCCCGACCAGCGCCAGCAGTTGCAGGCCGTCGCTGGCCGTCGCATCGATCTCGGCCTTCGGGATGCCGACATAGACCAGTCCGATGACCTCGTTGCTGAGGTTCTGGATCGGCCGATAGATCGCGTAGTAGGGCACGCCCAGCACGGTGGCCTCGCCCTGATAGGTGCCGCCAGCCGCCACTACCGGGTAAACCGCGCCATCGCGGTCCAGCGGCGTCTCGAGGATGCGCTCGCCCTTGTCGTCGACAATGGTGGTCGACTTGCGCGTGAAGTCCTTGCTCTCCGGATCGAATACGAACAGCGTCGCGGTATCGCCCGTCACCCGCCCGATGGTGTCGATCAGGTCGTGGTTGCGGAATTTCGGCATCGCCTTGGCTTCGATCTTTTCGAGCTCGCCGGCCTCATTCCAGAAAATGTCGGAGTTGGGCAGGTTCACCTCGAGGATCGCCGCCGCGATCCTCAGGTCCGCTGCGAGCCGCTGGTTGGCTGTATCGCGCGTATTGGCGGCAAGCATGGTCCACACCGCGAACAATACGGTGGCGATGGCGACCGTCACGGCGAGGAACACCATTGCCGAGATCGTCGTGGTGAGCGTCAGCCCACCCCTGGACGACGTCGTGGTCTGCGAAGTGATGGTGTCATGCGAAGTGGTCGTGGCCATTCTAGCCCCCATGTCGCCGCGGCTTTCGTGCCCGGCATCCCCGCTCGTCCCTGCTGCGGACGATAGGGAAGCTTCCTTAATCCACGGTTGACCCAGCCGGCCGAGCCCGAACCAGGTTGCGAGCCCCAGCAACAGGGCCAGCACCGCGCTGCCCCCGCCGATCCAGGTTATCCGCGCCCCGGCTTCGGCGATCCGCTGCTCCAGCACCTGCCGCATGTCGGCGCCCGAGGCGCGGCCGAGCGCCAGTGCCGCGTCCTGGAACGCATCATGCGCGGCATCGAGCCCCGCCCAGTCATAGCCAGCGCGCGCCTTGGCATCCGGGATGGCGGCGATGCCTGCCGCCACCCGATCCGCCAGCGCCGTGGCTGCCGCTGCGTAGGCCTGGCCCTCCGCCGTCGCGCCGCCCGCGGCCGTTGCGAGGCGGAATTCGGCCAGCACCTCTTCGAGGCGCCTGATCTCCGCCGGCAGCACGGCCACTGCGTACCGTGTCGCCTGCATCAGCGCCGGTGACAGCGGCGCCGCATTGGCTGCCTGCGGCACCTCGATCAGTTGCGCGGCATCTGGATCGGCGGCAAGACCCGAACTGTCGTGGATGCGCGCGACCAGCATCGCGGCGGCATTTCGTGCCGCCGCCGGATGCGCACCTGCCGCCAGCTCCGCCTTCAGCGTGTCGTAAGCCCGTGACAACGAACTGGTGCCCAATGCCGCATCGCCGCTTTGCTTTGCCTCGGCAAGCGCCGGGTCTGCCGCCGGCAATACGCCGTTGCGCGCCAGTCCCACCAGTTCCGGCAGCACCAACCCGGCATAGCGCACCCCTTCGGCCTCGCGCTCTGCCGCCGCCATCTCGGTTGTGGTCTGCCAGCCAAGATAGAGCCCGCCAACAAGCGGGAGTACACCCACGGCAACGGCAAAGACGATCCGATTGAGCTTGCGCATCATTGTCCCTTCTGGACGTCTGGCGGGGCCTTAGGCCCCGGGATCATTCGCTTCGGCTAGAACTCGGCCCAATCCTTGTCGATCGCGGCGTTACCCTGGCTGAGATACGACTTGGCGGCGGTGCGCACCTTGTCCTGCAGGGCGCGAATGCCCTTGGCCGGTGCCTCGACCACCCGCGCCGGCGCCGCGTGCGTGTCGGTGCGGAACACCTCGACGATGCGGTCGAGTTCGGTAGCCTGCGCCTCGGTCTGCTCGATCGCCGCATTGGTCTGTTCGACCAGCGCCGCGTTGTGCTGGGTCATCTCGTCCATGGTGCGGACCGCGGCATTCACTTCCTCGATCGCCGAAGCCTGCTCCTGGCTGGCCCGGGCGATCGAATCCATCAGTTCGTTCGACGAGCGCGCCGCCACCAGCATGGCTTCGAGCTTGGCTGCGGCTTCCGCCACCAGCTTCGAGCCACCGCGAACCTCAGTCCCCGATTGCTCGATCAACGCCTTCACTTCGCTCGAGGCGCCGGCCGCCGACTGCGCCAGTCGCCGCACTTCGACGGCCACCACGGCGAAGCCCTTGCCGGCATCGCCGGCTCGCGCCGCTTCCACCGAGGCGTTGAGCGCCAGAAGGTTGGTCTGGAAGGCGATGTCGTCGATCATCCCGATGATGTTGGAGATCTTGCCCGAGGAGGCGGTGATCCGCTCCATCGCTTCGGTCGCCTGGTGCATCACCTGCCCACCATCCTCGGCAGTGCGGGTCACCGTCGCGGCGACATTGGACGCATCCTTGGCCCGCTCGGCATTGGCGAGCACCGTGCCCGACAGTTGCTCCATCGCCGCCGAGGTCTCTTCGATCGTCGCCGCCTGCTTGGTGGTGCGTTCGCTGAGATCATTGGCGCCCGACAGGATCTCGCCCGTCGCCGTCTTCAGCGAACGCGAGGTGCCCTTGAGCTGCCCGACGATCTCGGTCAGCCGCTCGGCCACCGCATTGGTGTCCCCCTTCAATCGTGCGAAGGCGCCGCCATACTGGCCATTGACCCGCTGGGTCAGGTCGGTCTGCGCCAGGGCCGAAAGCACGTCGCCGGTCTCGCTGAGCCCGCGGTCTACCGTTTCGACCAGTTCGTTGACCCCGCGCGCCAGCGCATTGAGCTCCTCGTCGGGGAACTCCGCCTCGACCCGCTTGGTGAAGTCACCGGCAATGGCGGCATCCACCACCTCGCCGAACGCCTTCTGCAGCTCCTGCATCATCGCCGTGCGCTCGACCCGGCGCTGTACCGTGGCGGTCCGCTCGCCTTCGGTCATCTCGGTGACCTTGAGCGCATTCTCTTTGAACACCTGCACGGCTTTGGCCATATCGCCGATCTCGTCGCCCCGCCCGGCGCCCTTCACCTCGGTGTCGAGCTTGCCGTCGGCCAGCGCCCCCATGGTCTCGGTGAGGCGGCTGATCGGCTTCGAAATGCTGCGCGAGAACAGGAAGCCCACCACGGCCGCCAGGGCCAGCAGCGCCGCACCGATCGCCAGCATGGTGTTTCTGAGCTGGGCCACCGGCGCGAACGCCTCGTCTTCGGCAATGGTGGTGACCATGGCCCAGGTGGTGCCGTTGAATTCGACCGGCGTGGCGTTGGCCAGCATCCGCACGCCGCGATAGTTGGTGGTGACGCCATTGGCGGTTTCACCTGCCAGCGCCGCCTCGACCACCGGGTTGTCATACGTGGCGGTCAGGGTGTCGTCGGCTTCGGAGAACACCGAGTCCGAGCGCAGCAGCTTGTCGGCGCCGACATAGAAACTCTCGCCGGTCTGGCCGAGTTGCGCATTGTCCTGCAGCATCTGGTTGATCGGGGCGACCGGCATCTGGATCGCCATCACCCCCATCAGCTTGCCGCGCACGTCGATCACCGGCGTGGCGATGAAGCTCGCGGGCGAGCCGGCAATGGCATAGACCGAGGCATCCTCGTAGGCCACCTGCCCGCGCTCGGTCAGCGCCAGCGCCTTGCGATAGACCCGCCCGAGACCGCTATCGGCCATGTCGCCGCCCTCGGCGAAGTTCGAGGCGAAATCGTCGTTCTTCATCACCGAGTAGACGAGGTTGCCCGCCGTATCGAACATGTAGAAATCGCGGTAGCCGCGCATCTCCAGCTGACGTCGGAACGTCGCCTGCACCTTGTCATGGGTGGTGTCGTAGTTGGTCCGGCCCTTGTCGTTGATGTCGAGCAATTGCCGCTGCCCCGCCGGATGCGGGTTGTTGGTGATGAATGCCTCGCGCAGCACCTGCACCGGATCGCCCGGCGGCGTCGCCTTGGCAAAACCCTTCCAGGCAATGGCGAAGTCACGCACTGCGTTGACCGCGCTATCGGTCGCCGCGCTGTTCACCAGGTCCGCCTCGATGGTCTTCAAGTAGGTGGAGAACTTGTCGGCGTGGCTCGAGGCCACCGTCTGCATCTGCCGCGCGCTCATGTCGGCGACAATGCCCGAGCCGATCACATAGCTTCCGAGCCCGACGCCGACGCTCACCAGCAGCGCCGACCCCACCATGGCCAATGGCAGCTTCTGGGCAATCTTGAATTTCGGAAGCCAACCCATGCCTAACTCTCCCCCCGAGTATTGGCCTCATCTGGGGGAGCGGCAGTCCTGCCGCAGCGAAACGGAAGCGTCCTGCCTCCGCTGTTCACGCTGCCTCATCCCCCGAAGGCCCGTGCACAACTTGGCGGAGACTATGCAGCGCGCCTTAATTTCTCATTACGGAACGACACGTAGCGCACTCAGCATTTGCGAGAGAATGCGGCGGCGTGTTGCCGCAAGAAAAGGGCCATCGGGCAAGGCCTTCTCTACTGAGCAGAATTGTCTCACGGCTAGAACTCCGCCCAGTCCTTGTCGAGCGCCGTACTGCCGCGACTGAGGTAGGACTTGGCTGCAGTACGGACCTTGTCCTGCAAGACGCGGATGCCCTTGGCCGGTGCCTCGACCACCCGCGCCGGCGCCGCGTGCGTGTCGGTGCGGAACACCTCGACGATGCGGTCGAGTTCGGTAGCCTGTGCCTCGGTCTGCTCGATCGCCGCATTGGTCTGTTCGACCAGCGCCGCGTTGTGCTGGGTCATCTCGTCCATGGTGCGGACCGCGGCATTCACTTCTTCGATCGCCGAGGCCTGCTCCTGGCTGGCCCGCGCGATCGAATCCATCAGTTCGTTCGACGAGCGCGCCGCCACCAGCATGGCTTCGAGCTTGGCCGCGGCTTCCGCCACCAGCTTCGAGCCACCGCGAACCTCGGTCCCCGATTGCTCGATCAACGCCTTCACTTCGCTCGAGGCGCCGGCCGCCGACTGGGCCAGTCGCCGCACTTCGACGGCCACCACGGCGAAGCCCTTGCCGGCATCGCCGGCCCGCGCCGCTTCCACCGAGGCGTTGAGCGCCAGAAGGTTGGTCTGGAAGGCGATGTCGTCGATCATTCCGATGATGTTGGAGATCTTGCCCGACGAGGCGGTGATCCGCTCCATCGCTTCGGTCGCCTGGTGCATCACCTGCCCGCCATCTTCGGCGGTGCGGGTCACCGTCGCGGCGACATTGGACGCATCCTTGGCCCGCTCGGCATTGGCGAGCACCGTGCCCGACAGTTGCTCCATTGCCGCCGAGGTCTCCTCGATCGTCGCCGCCTGCTTGGTGGTGCGTTCGCTGAGATCATTGGCGCCCGACAGGATCTCGCCCGTCGCCGTCTTCAGCGAACGCGAGGTCTGCTTCAGCCCCATGACGATGTCGCCGAGCTTTTCGGCCACCGCATTGGTATCGGTCTTCAGCCTCAGAAACGCCCCCTGGTAGTCGCCGCGCACCCGCTGCGTCAGGTCGGTATGGGCTAGCGCCCCGAGCACCTCGGCCGTCTCGCGCATGCCGCGGTCGACGGTTTCGACCAGCTCATTCACCCCATGCGCCAGCGCGTTCAGCTCGGCATCAGGAAACTCGGCCTCAACGCGTTTGGAAAAATCGCCGGAGATTGCCGCATCCACCACCTCGCCGAAGGCTTGCTGCAGCGTCTGCATCATCTCGGTGCGATCGGCTCGGCGCTGGATCGAGGCGGCGCGCTCGCCTTCGGTCATCTCGGTGACCTTGACGGCGTTCTCCTTGAACACCTGCACTGCCCTCGCCATGTCGCCGATCTCGTCGCTGCGGCCGGCACCCTTCACCTCGGTGTCGAGCTTGCCCTCGGCCAGCGCCCCCATCGTCTCGGTGAGGCGGCTGATCGGCTTCGAGATGCTGCGCGAGAACAGCAGGCCGATCACCGCGGCCAGCGCCAGCAGCGCGCCACCGACCAGCAGCATGGTGTTGCGCATCTCGGCCACCGGCGCGAAGGCTTCATCCTCGCTCATCGTGGTGACCATGGCCCACCTGGCGCCGTTGAACTCCACCGGCAGCGCCGTGGCGATCATCCGCATGCCGCGATAGTCGGTGGTGACGCCATCGGCCTGGTTGCCGCCGAGGGCAGCATCCACGACCGGATAATCGTAGCTGGCGCTGAGCGTGTCGTTGCCCTCCGAGAACACCGAGTCCGAACGCATCAGCTTGTCGGCGCCGACCAGAATGCTCTCGCCGGTCCGCCCCAGATTGGCATTGTCCTGCATCATCTGGTTGATCGGCCCGATCGGCATCTCGATCGCCATCACCCCGATCAGCTTGTTGCGTGCGTCGAACACCGGCGTTGCCAGGAAGCTCGCCGGCATGCCGGCTACCGCGTAGAGGCTCAGATCTTCGAACGCCACCTTGCCCGGCTCGGTGAACGCTGCGGCGGAGCGGAAGGCCCGGCCCAGCCCGCTATCTGCGAGCTCGCCACCCTCGCCGAAATTGCGCGCGAAATCGTCGTTCTTCATCACCGAGTAGACGAGATTGCCCTTCGGATCGAACAGGAACAGGTCGGAATAGCCGCGCGCCTCGAGCTGGCGGCGAAAGTTCGGGTGCACCTTGGAGTGGAGGAAATCGTAGTTCCACTTCTTGACCCCCGGCGCCTGCTCGGGCGTATCGAGCGCCTGTCGCGAACCGGCGGCGTTCGGGTTGTTGTCGATATAGGCGCCGCGCAGCGTGGCGATCGGATCGGCGGCGGGCTTTGCCGTCGCGAACTGGCCCCAGCCGATAGCGAAGTCGCGCAGTGTCGTCTGGACGCTCTCTGCCGAGGCCTGGTTCACCAGGTCCGCTTCGATGGTCCCGAGATAGGTCTCGAACGATTTCACCCGATCGCCAGCCGCCATCTGCATCTGCCGGATGCTCATCCGGTCGACCGTGCTGGAGCCGATCAGGTAGCTGGCAATGCCGACGCCGGCGCTCACCAGCAGCGCCGAGCCGACGAGAGCCAGCGGCAGCTTCTGCGCGATCTTGAACTTCGGAAACCACCCCATGCGCCTGCTCCCCTTCCAGCGAGACCACGAGGGGAACGCCGAGGGCGGGCAGCGACAATGGCGCCCGCATCACGTCGGCCCTCCCCCAAGGCCCGTGCACGACTGAGGGAAGACTGGCAGGGGCCGATTAATTTCGTGTTACGGAACGATGCGTAGCAAACCCAGCATTTCCGGGCATGTAGTCGATTACATCCCGAGCGTGTAGTCGATTGCATCGAGCGACGGAAAACGCCTGTCGGCACAGCCATTTGCACCAAAAGCAAAGGCCGCCCGGAGGCGGCCTGATGGCTTCGACAGGATGTTGGTGAGCCTAAGACAAGACGCCGATCACCGCCTCGATGCGCTTCTTCATCGTCGAGGCGTCGAACGGCTTGATGATGTAGTTGTTGACGCCCGAGGAGATCGCTTCCTTCACCTGCTCCTTGTCGGAGCGGCCGGTGGCCATGATGAAGGGCATGCCCTGCGTCTTGGGGTGCTTGCGGATGACGCGCAGCAGCGTCAGCCCGTCGATGTCGTCCATGTTCCAGTCGGAAATGATCAGGTCGACACTGCTCTTTTCGAGCTTGCCGAGCGCATCGCGCCCCGACTTGGCTTCGACGATGTTGGTGAAACCCAGCTGGGTGAGGATGTATTTGCAGATGCCCCGCATGGACTGCTGGTCATCGACGATCATCACACTGACTGCACTTGCCTTCGGCATCGTTACGCTGCGCCTTCTAGCTGCCCGAAATACGCCCGGGTCGCGTATCGTAAAACCCTAGGTGCATTCCGTTACCAAACCCTCAATCCGAACCCGCGTTATGCTGCGGATTTGAGCCGGGTGAGCGCCGCCGCGAGCCGCGCCGCGATAGCTTCGACCGGCGCCTGCTCGATCACCGCGCCCTCTTCGAACGCTACCCTCGGCATGCCGTAGACCAGCGCCGAAGCCTGGCTCTGCCCCACCGTATAGGCCCCCGCCTCACGCATCAGCTTGAGCCCGCGTGCCCCATCGCGGCCCATGCCGGTAAGGATGGCGCCCACCGCCATCGCCCCCACGGTCTTGGCCACCGACTCGAACAGCACGTCGACGCTCGGCCGGTGACCGGACATCAGTTCGTCCTGCGTCACCCGGCACTTGAGCTGTCCCGAACTCCGCTCCACCCTGAGGTGAAAGTCGCCGCGCGCCACATAGGCATGGCCGGGCAGCAGCGGCATGCGGTCCTCGGCTTCCACCACCTTCAACTCGGTCAGCTCGTCGAGCCGGCCGGCGAAACGGCTGGTGAAGCCGGCGGGCATGTGCTGGGCGATGACGACAGGCGGACAATCGGGCGGCATCTGGCTCAGCACCACACGGATCGCCTCGACCCCGCCGGTCGAGGCGCCGATGGCGATCAGCGCGCCGTTCGGCGCCGCCGCAGTGCGCACCGGCACGTTGGCCGTCGGCGCCTTCATGGCGCGGCCCTTCACATCCGAATGGGCAGCGGCCCGTACCTTCTGGCGCAGGTTCTCGCCGAACGCATCGAGCCCGCCCGACAGCGTCGCATTGGGCTTGGCGACGAAATCCACCGCGCCCAGTTCCAGCGCCAGCAGCGTCTCGCTCGCCCCCTTGGTGGTCAGCGTCGAGACCATCACCACCGGCAACGGATGGAGCCGCATCAGTTTGTCGAGAAACTGCAGCCCGTTCATGTTGGGCATCTCGATATCGAGCGTCACCACGTCGGGATTGAGTTCCTTGACCTTGGAGCGCGCATCGATCGGATCCTCGGCAGTGCCGACCACGATGATATCGCCGTCCTTGCCCAGCGTCCGGCTCAGCACCTCGCGGATGAGGGCACTGTCATCGACCACCAGAACCTTGATGATGCTCATGCTGCGTCCCTCGCCTTCAACTGTGCGCGTGCCTGGTAGATGGTCTTGCCGACCAGCCGGAAATTGGCGCCGCCGGCGCCGAGGTTTTCGGAGTGCCCGATATAGAGGAACCCGTCCGGCACCAGGATCGCCCCGAGCCGGGCGAACAGCTCGCCCTGTGTCTTCTTGTCGAAGTAGATCGCGACGTTGCGGCAGAACACCGCGTCGAACGGCCCCTTCATCGGCCACGGGTTGTGCATCAGGTTCAGCGGCTTGAACGCGATCAGCTCGCGCACCGCCATCGGGATCTGCACCTGACCGGCGCCGGCCCGATCGAACAGCGCCGCCCGTTCGCGCGACAAGCCGTTGAGTTCCGCCTCCGGATAGACCCCACCCGCCGCCTTCGCCACCACATTGGTGTCGATGTCGGTGGCAAGGATGCGGAAGTCCCAGCGCTTCAACTCGGGGAAGGCCGAAATGAGGCTCAACGCGATCGTATAGGGCTCCTGCCCGGTCGAGCAGCCGGCGGACCAGATCCGCAGTTTGGGGCGGCCATTGGCGCCCATCCGCGGCCGCTGCGCCATCAGCTGGCGCACATAGTTCTCGAGATGGTCGAAGTGATGATCTTCGCGCCAGAACCGCGTCAGGTTGGTGGTCAGCGCGTTGATGAATTCCTGCGCATCATCAGCCGTGCCCTGTCGCTCGAGATAGTCGAGATAGGCATCGAACGAGTTGAGCCTGAGCGCGCGAACGAGCTTGCCGAGCCGCGACACCACCAGGGTGCGCTTGGCCTCCGACAGCGAGATTCCGGCTTCCTGATAGACGCGTGCCTTGACCCGATTGAACTCGCGGTCACTGAGGGCAAATTCGCCCTGATCCATATCGCCCCCTGCTGGGCCCCTTCTAGGCCCGCTTGCGCGCCGGGAGTTGCAGGGCTTTCGCCGCTTCCGAGCCGACTGCAGCCACGCTGCCGTCCAGCCGGGCGATGGCGCCGCTGCCCTCATCCAGTGCACCGGCGATCATGTCCGTCTCATTGCTTAGATTCTCTAAATGTCCGCCGAGACCGGAGAGAATCTTTTTGAGCGATGCCGCTTCCTCGACCGAGGCGCTGGCCTCGCGCCGCGACGTGCCGACCAGCGACTTGATCTCGCGCGCCGCCTTCTGCGTCGCCTGCGCGAGGGTACGGACCTCGGCCGCCACTACCGCGAAGCCGGCCCCCTTCTCACCGGCCCGCGCCGCCTCCACCGCGGCATTGAGCGCCAACAGGTTGGTGCGGAAGCTCACATCTTCGATGCTGGAGACCATCCGGTCGATCTCGGCCGTGGTGTGCTCGACGCCACCCACCGAAGCGCTGGTGCGCTGCACCGCCAGCGCCGCGTCCGCCGCCAATGCCACGGCCTGTCGCTCCAGCGCCCGCACCGACTGCGCCTTGGCCCGCCCCTTCTCGATGGCGCTCGAGGCGACCGTGAGGCCGGCCCGGCTCTGGTCGGCGAGTTCGGCGAGGCTCGTGACGCTCGCCCGGTAGCGGTCGATGGCGCGAAGAATTGCCTCCATCTTGGCTTCCAGATGCGCCCGCGCCAGCAAGGCTTCCTCGCGCTCGACGAGGATGGCGTTGAGGTCCTGCTCGAACTGGCGCAGCTCGGGCGCCATTGCCCCGGCCCCCATCAGCAGCAGCGCATCGATCTGCTCGCCGCGCAGCAACTGGCCGATCGCCTTCACCGATTTGTCGAACTGTTCCAGCGCCCCGCCCAGCGCCTTCAGCGCCGGCGAATGCCGCATCCCCCAGTCGTCGAAGCGGAACCCGGTACGACCGTTGCTGAGCGCGGTGACGAAGGCATCGAAATCGTCGTCGGCGATGTGGTAGCCGGCCGGGCTGAATTCGATGATCGAGCGCCCACCGCCCAACTCGCGCCGTTCCGCAACGAAACGCCGATCGCCGACGGTGACGATGCTTTCCTCGGCCATATCCTCGAGCAGCACACTGCCGCCCAGCACGTCGGAGATGAGCCCGCCCTCTTCGGCCTTCGGCTCCGCCAGCACCAGCCCGTTGCTGACCCCGAGGATTTCGCCGTCGCCATCCACCAGCGCCGCCGGCTGCCGGAGACTGCCGAACGCCGCCTTGAAGTTGTAGGCCCGGTCGAGCCGGGTGCAGAGGCTCTGGACGATGGCTTCGAGACTGGTGGCCTCGTCGGCCCGCACCCCGACCGCCTGGCCGATAGTGCCCAGCCGGGTCGAGAAGGCCCGGTCGGCACGTCGCGCAACGATGACTGACGTGGTTGCCGCGCCGGCTGCGGCGACCAGCGCCAGCACCGCGCTCAACACGCCGACGCCGAACAGCAGCACACCGCCACCCGCAAACAGCAGCGCGGCAAGCCAGCATAGATTAGCGATGAGCGCTATGCGCAAGCGCCGCACGAATCACCGAGCCCCGTCGGGGCCTCCCCAGGCCCTCGCGGCGACCCTAGGGCCGGAATGGTTAATCAAATCTATACTTGGCGGCGGTCGCGTAACGACTTGGTAATCGTGCCGTGGACGGCCGACCTCAGAACAGCTCGATGTCGTCGACCACCGGCTTGCTGACCACGCTGCGGCGGCTCGCCGCCACGGCCAGTTCTTCCCTCGCGATCGAGGCGTTGGCGGCGTTGTCCAGCCGTTTGACGAAGGCCCGGCCGGAAAAGGGCTTGAACATTACGCGACGTGCATAGGTGCCGCCGAGATCTTCCTTGGCCATCTCGTAGCCTTCGTTGGCGAGGAACTCGCGCACGAACTCGATGTTCTTGAGCCCGATATCGTCGAGCGCGCCATTGATCTTGCCGCCGCCGAACACCTTGATCTCGAGGTTGGCCTTGCGCCCGGTGCCGCGGGTCAGCACCTTGTTGATCAATTGCTCCATGGCGAAGGCGCCGTAGCGGGCCGAAGCACCGTAGCGATCCGCCGCCGAAGCCGACTGCTCGGCCAGGAGGAAGTGGTTCATGCCGCCGACATTGGCCACCCGGTCGCGCACGCAGGCGGAGATGCAGCTGCCCAGGACGGTCGAGAAAGTCAGATCCGCTTCGTTCGACACCAGGCAATCACCCTGGTGTACGGTCGTCACTACACCACGATCGAACTCGGGCGGCAGTGAACTCGACATGACCATAGTAACGTTGGATCCGATAGATTGGCATGTCATCGTTACCGGCAATTCGTTAGTGAAGCGCTAACCAAAAGCCTCGGGTCCACCCTGACGCCTCTGCATTCGCAAGGAGCCATTCAGGAATCCGCGCTAGGGTCCGCTGGCACTACGGGGGTTTGCTCTACATGTCTCTGCAAAGGCTCGCCCGCGAGCTCGATGAAACCGCGCGCCAGACCGCCGGCATGGTGGAAGGCGTGACTCAGGCCCTCGAACTGCTCGCCGACAAGTCGCTTTCGGCCGACGAGGCACGTCGCGAAGCCGCCCGCATCATCGTCAACGCCCTGCAGGGCCAGGACCGCATCGAACAGCGTTGCCAGAACATGGCGCTGGCCGTCCGCCAGTTCGCGCTGCTGCCTCCCGATGCACCGCCGGCCGTCTACGACGAGATCTGGTCGAGCCTGGTGCTGGACGAGCTGCGCGTTCCCGCCCTCTCCGGCAGCGCCAGTTTCGGCGTGCACGGCGAAGCCGAGCTGTTCTAGAGCTTTCGCGCGCGAGCGCTCCTTTGGGCACCAACCTTCCCCCCGCGCGGTGTCACCCCGGCGAAGGCCGGGGCCCATCCTGAGATGCCGCGTGCTAGCTCAGAGCCTGACGCACCCACTGGCAGAAGGCGTCAGGGCGTGCGGGGTGACAACGCCATCCGTGGTCACCGAAAACCTCAGGATGGGCCCCGGCCTTCGCCGGGGTGACAACGTGGATGGGAGACTTTGGGGGCCCCTGAACTGGGCAACCAACCGACCTCAAACCACCTTGGCGCGGACCTTGTGGCGCGGTTGATCCCACGCGCCGGTCTGCATTACCTCATCGAGAATGCCGGCCGCCCGCTTTACCTCGGCGAAGCTCAGATAGAGCGGCGTCAGCCCGAAGCGCAGGATGTCCGGCTCGCGGAAATCTCCGATCACCCCACGCTCGATCAGCGCCTGCATCACCGCATAGGCCTCGGGATGGCGCAGCGACACCTGCGTGCCGCGTCGTGCCGCGTCGGTCGGCGTCGCCAGCTCCAGCTCCGGCGCCAGCCGCTTCACCTCGCTGGTAAACAGCTCGAACAGTTGATCCGCCTTGGCGCGAAGGGCCGCGAGATCGACGCCGTCAAACACGTCGAGCGCCGCATCGAGCGCCGACATCGACAGTATCGGCGGCGTTCCCACCCGCATCGCGCCGATACCCTGGGCCGGCCGATAGGCCTCGGCAAAGCTGAACGGCGCCGCATGCCCCAGCCAGCCAGTCAGCGGCTGCCGCAGCCCCTCGAGATGCCGCGGCGACGCATAAACGAAGGCCGGCGCCCCCGGCCCGCCATTGAGGTACTTGTAGCCGCAGCCGACGGCGAAATCGGCATCGGCGCCACTGAGGTCGACCGGAAACGCCCCGGCCGAATGGCAAAGGTCCCAGATGGTCAGCGCGCCCGCCGCGTGCGCCGCCGCCGTCAGCCCGGCCATATCGAGCCTGGCCCCCGTGCGGTAGTTGACTTCGGTCAGCAGCAGCACCGCGACGTCGTCGCCAAGCGCCCCCCTGATTTCGCAGGCATCCACCAGCCGCAGCTCATGGCCCTGCCCCAGCAACTCCGCGACGCCCGCGGCGACATAGGCGTCGGTCGGGAAATTTCCCCGCTCGGAGACGATCACGTGGCGTCCGGGCCTGAGCCGCAGCGCCGTCACCAGCACCTTGAACAGGTTGACCGAAGTGGAGTCGGCCACCATCACCGTCTGCGGCGCCGCGCCGACCAGCCGCGCGATCCGGTCGCCCACCCGTCCGGGCAGGTCGATCCAGTCATGCGTGTTCCAGCTGCGGATCAGCCCCTCGCCCCACTGCGTCGTCACCACCTCGGCCATCCGCCCCGTCACGGCGCGCGGCAACGCCCCGAGCGAATTGCCGTCGAGATAGATGATGCCAGGCGGGAGGTCGAACAGGGCCCGGGTGCGGGCAAACGGGTCGGCGGCGTCAAGGGCGGTGATGTCGGTCATGTCGTGATCAATAGCCAGCGGCGCGGTAGGCGCAAGCATGTCGGTGCGGTGCGCGCGACCCCACCCCACCCAGCTCCGCTAGGCGTCTAGTGACGCCAAGCTTCGCTACCCTCCCCATCAAGGGGAGGGAGACGATGGAACCGAGAGCTTGCAGTCAGGTCTCCCTCCCCCTTGTGGGGAGGGATCAAGGGTGGGGGTGGGCCACAGCCGCGATGCTTGCGACAGTCACTCCGCCGCCACCGCCTCATCCGAGTGCCGGTGGATTGCGCCCATCACCTTGCGGCTCATCGCTTCATAACTGCGATCATTGTCGAACCCGTCGACGATCCGGAACTCGTGCATGACGAGGATCCGGTCGGCCAACGCCACCATCTCCGGCAACTCCGACGAGATCAGCAGAATGGCGAGACCATCATCCGCCAGCTTGCCGATCAGCTCGTGGATGTAGGCCTTGGTCTTGATGTCGATGCCGACCGTCGGCTCATCGATGATCAGGAGGTCGACCTTCGCCGCCAGCCACTTGGCCAGCGACACTTCTGCTGGTTGCCGCCAGAGAGGTTCCCTACCGCCTGTTCGAGGCTGGGTGTGCGGATCTCAAGCTGTCGCGCGAACGGCTCGGCGGCCCGGCGCTCGCCAGCCGCTGTCTGGAAGCCAAGGAACTTCGCCAGCCGATCCCAGATGGTCATCGCCACGTTGAAGCGGATCGGGTGCAGCAGCACCACGCCCTCGTATTTGCGGTCCTCGCTGAGATAACCGATCCGGTGCCGCTTCAGCGCCTCCTCGACCGAGCGGATGGTCACCGGCTTGCCGTCGATCGACAGCGTGCCACCGGTCACTTTGTCCTTCCCCACCAGCGCCCGCGCCAGCTCGGTTCGCCCTGCACCCACTAGTCCATAAAGGCCCAGAATTTCCCCGCGCCGCACCGTAAACGAGATGTCGCGATGCCCCGTAGCCGTCGCGACGGCCTTGGCTTCGAGCTTGATGGCCCCGGTCGCGGGCTTGGGCGGCCGCACCACGGCGGTGCGTTCGGCCCGGCCGATCATCGCCTCGATCAGCCGGCCGCGTGTCATGTTGGCCATCGGCTCGCCCACCAGCGTCGTCTCGCCGTCGCGCAGCACCGTCACCCGATCCGAGATCGCCAGCACTTCCTCGAGCTTGTGCGAGACGAACAGGATCGCCGCCCCTTGCGCCTTCAACCGCTTGATCAGTGCGAACAGCGCCTCGGCCTCCTCGCCGGTCAGCGACGCTGTCGGCTCGTCGAGCAGCAACACTCTCGCCTCATGGCTCAACGCCTTGGCGATCTCCACCATCTGCATCTGCGCGACGCTCAGGTGCCGCACTTCGGTGCGGGTATCGACCGTGAGGCCGATCATTTCGAGATACTTCTTCGCCTCAGCATTGGCCGCGGCGTAATCCACCAGCCCGGCGCGCCGCGGCAGGTTTTCGAGCAGGATGTTCTCGGCCACCGAGAAGCGCGGGATCAGGTTGCGCTCCTGGTGCACTGCCGAAATGCCGAGCCGGATCGCATCGCGCGGGCTACTGAGTGAGATCTCCGCCCCGTCGAGCAGCAGCCGCCCGCCATCCGGCCGGTGCACCCCGGTGATGATCTTGATCAGCGTCGATTTACCGGCGCCGTTCTCGCCCATCAGCGCATGCACTTCGCCGGGCCTGAGCTCCAGCGACGCATCCTTCAGCGCCCGGACGCCGGGGAAGGACTTGCTAGCCTTGTCGACTGTCAGTGCCATCAGCTCTCTCCCACGCGCACGGCGCGGTAGCGGTTGAACCACACCGCAGCGAGGATCAGCGCCCCGAGCAGGAACTGCACCCAGTAGGGGTCGACCTTCACCAGCACCATGGCGTTCTGGATCAGCCCGATCAGCACCACCGCGAGCAGCGTCCCGACGATCGAGATCGCCCCACCGGCAAGGCTCGCGCCACCGATGATCGGCGCCGCGAACGAAATCACCAGCCAGTCCGAACCGATGGTCGGCTGGGCCGAACCGAGTTGCGCCACCGCGAGAATGCCGGCCACCGCCGCGAGAAGTCCCGACAGCACATGCGCCGAAATGATCGCCCGGGGCACCGAGACGCCGCTCAGTTGCGCGGCGGGCGCATTGCCGCCCACTGCCAGCATGTGCCGCCCCGGCACCGCCCGAGAGAAGAACAGCGCCAGGAGCACCGTGACCAGCAACGGCACGATCAGCAGCAGCGGGAACAGCCCGAGCCGCCCATTGCCGAACGCTACGAAATCGGCAGGCAGGTTGTAGAACGGCACCGCCTTGGTGATCCCGAGGTTAATGCCGGCAAAGGCCGAGGCGGTCGCCAGCGTCACGATGAAGCCGTTGATCCCGGTCTTGACCGTCAGCCAGCCATTGACGAAGCCGGCTGCTCCGCCGGCGGCGACACCGATCAGGATCGCCGGCAGCGTCGGCACACCCAGCGCATCCATCAGCCCGCCAGTGATCACCGCCACCAGCCCGCCCAGCGCACCGACCGAGAGGTTCATCTGCCCGACCCCGAGCATCACCATCTGCGCATAGGCGACCAGCAGCGACACACAGATCGAGCGCAGCAGCACGAACAGGTTGAATTCGGAAAGGAACGCCGGCGCGCTCAGCGCCAGCGCGATGCCGCCGGCAATGATGCCGACGAGGATGCCAGACCATTGCAGGCGGAAGAACGATCTCATTGCGCGCGCCTCGCCTGTTCGCGCGCCACATAGGCGGCGCGACCGCGCTCGATCAGGATCGCCGCGAGGAGGAAGGCGCCGAGGAACAGCGGCAGCCAGAAATTGCCGATCTCCAGCACCAGGAGGCCCGAGCGGATGGTCGAGACCAGCAGCGCCCCAAGGATGGTCCCCACCACCGAGACGATGCCGCCCGACAGCGCCGTGCCGCCGATCACCGGCGCGAGGAAGCTCGGTAGCAGCCAGTCGTCGCCGGCCACCGCCGGCATCGCCGCCGCCAGCCGCGAGGTCAGCATCAGCGCCGCGGCAGCGGCCAGCGCGCCCGACAGCGCATGGACGAAGACGATGGTGCGATCGACCGGAATGCCGCTCATTTCGGCGGCCCGCGGGTTGGCGCCGACCGCGAGGATCTGCCGGCCCAGCGTCGAGTGCTTGAACAGCAGGTAGAGCCCGAGCCCGATCAGCAACGCCACCACGGCGAGGCTGGGGATCGCCGGCATGCTGCCGATCGCCGGGCCGACGGCGCTCTTGCCGAACGCGCCGAACTCCGGCGGCAGGCCATTGAGCGGCACCGCCTTGGTGAGGATCAGCATGCCGCCTGAGAAGAGGCTCGCGCTGGCCAGCGTCACGACGAAGCTGTTCACGCCGGTCCTGACGATGGCAAAGCCGTTGAGCCAGCCGAGCAGCGCGCCGAGCGCCAGCGTGCCGGCAATCGCCACCGGAATCGGTAGCCCCAACACCTGCATCAGGTAGCCCGAGAACATCACCGCGCAGACCCCGATCGCTCCGACCGAAAGGTTCATCCCGCCGGTCGCCAGCACCACCATCTGGGCGAAGCCGACGACGATATCGACCGCTACCGAGCGCAGCAGCGAGTTGAGGTTGAACTTCGACAGGAACCCCGGCGCGAGGTTGGCGAACACCACCCACAGCACCACGAGGATCAGGAACAACCCGACCTGCGTCGAGCCGCGGAGCAGGAACGATGAGAGCGTTCGGCGGGGTGCCGGGTCCATGGCCGAGGCTGAACTCGGACGAGGCTCGGCGTCAAGCGCAGAGGTCATTGCGGATACTCGGGTGATGAGCGGTTGGAGACGGCCCCCTCCCATCCTCCCCCATGAAGGGGGAGGTGCCGCATCGAGTGCCTGGCACCATCTCGCCCAAGCACCGGCCCTTCTTCACCTCCCCCTTCATGGGGGAGGCCGGGAGGGGGTCGTCTGCCTCAGTCAGGACTCAGATCACGGGCAGCTCAGGAACTTGTCCTTGAAGCTCGCCTGCAACTCGCCGGTCAGCTTCTTCAAATCGTCCTTGTAGCTCTCGAGGTTAGCCGAGCTGATCAAGAGCGTGCCCGAGTCGATGAACTTCGCCGTCTGCGGCGTGGTGATGAACGGCGCATCCGCCTTCACCGTGCAGCCTTCGGCCAAGAGGTCCACCGCATAGGCGCCGATATAGCCCTGGCCATAGGGGTTCTGCGCCATGGTGCCGGAGACGAACCCATCCTTGATGCCGTCGAGCACGATCTTGTCGTCGTCGATACCGATCAGCTTGATCTTCTTGTCACCGAGATTTTTGAGCGCCGTCGCGGCCACCACCGAAGAGATATAGCCGGTGGCGATCATGCCGCCGATCTGATCCTTCTGCGCGGCGAGCAGCGCGTTGATCTTCTGGTCGCCCTGCTCCTGGTTGTCGGTATCGCCCAGCGTTTGCAGCAGCGTCACCGCGCCATTGGTCTCGGCCACCGCCTTTTCCACCGCCTGGACGCGCAGCGTGGTGTTGGGGTCGACGAGGAGCCCCGCGAGGTGCACAACCGCGCCCTTGCCGCCCATCGCCTCGATCAGCGCCTTGGTGCCGAGATAGGCGGACGCATAAACGTCGGTCGCCATGCAGAACGCCGTGTCGGTCGGGTCCTGCGCGCAGCCGCCCAGCGCCACGGCCGGGATGTCGTTGGACTTGAGCTCGGCAATGGTCGAGTTGACACCCACTGCGTCGCCGGGGAAGTAGCCGAAGCCGGCATAGCCCTGCGCGGCGAGGCTTTCGAACAGCTCGGTCTGCAGCTCCAGCTTCCATTCGGCCGGCACTTTGTACTCGACCGAGGCGATGCCGAAATCCTTCTGCGCATCCGCCGCCGCCTGTTCCCAGGGCGCGAAATACGGGTGCGGACCGCCCGGCACGAGGGCGATCTTGTTGTCCGACGCCATGACGGCAAGCGGCGACAGCGCCACGCCCAGGGCCAGAGCCGCGGCGAGCGCGCCGCGCATACGGGTAACCTGCATGATCTTCTCCCTTTGTCGGTGGATGCCCTCCCGATCCTCCTCGGGCAGCATACACGCTGGCCAAGGCGTAACACTAACGCATATCGCATGCAATATTCTTTTCGTTGACTTTCGTCGCACCTCTGCTGTTATGGCGCCGCTTGCGAAGCGGCTCAGGGAGGGGCGCTTGAACCACACTGACGGGGGGCGCGCCGACCGCTCGCGCCTCAGGCCGGAACTGCGCGAAATGCTGGAAGCCGCCGAGCGCCTGGGCACGCGGAGCAACGACGAGCTCGGTGTCGCAAGAGCCCGCGCCGCCTCCGAGGTCAGCCTCGCCGGCCATTGGGACTTGAAGGACGAGTTGCCGCCGCCGCTCACCTTCACCCTCGGCGATGCCGCCATCCGCTGCCGCCTCTATCGCGGCGGCGATGCCAAGGGCACGCTCCTCTTTCTCCATGGCGGCGGCTGGATCGTCGGCAGCCTCGATACCCATGACGGCGCGGCCCGCGCCCTTGCCAAAGCCGCCGGCTCCAACCTGCTGTCGGTCGAGTATCGCAAGGCGCCGGAGCAGCCGTTTCCCGCCGGGCTCAACGATGCCGAAACGGCGCTCCGCTGGCTCATCACCGAGGGCGCCAGCCTGGGGCTCAGCGATCGCGTCGTCGTCGCCGGCGACAGCGCCGGCGCCAATATCGCTGCAGCCCTGGCGCTGCGGGCCCGCGACCAGGCCATCCCGCTTGCCGGCCAGATGCTGATCTATCCAGCGACCGACCTCGCGCATGAGACCGCCAGCACCTCGGCATTCGCGCGCGGCTTCTTTCTCTCCCGCGCCACGTTGCGCTGGTACATCGCCAACTATCTCTCCGGCGCCGACCCCACCAGTCCGGACGCGTCACCGCTCCTCGCCCCCGACCTCAGCGGTCTCTGCCCTACCCTGCTGGTAACCGCCGACCACGACCCGCTGCGCGACGAAGGCCGCGCCTACGCCACCCGCCTGATGGAAGCGGGCAACGCCGTGACCTTCCGCGAATGGCCCGGCACCACCCACGGCTTCATGATCATGGCCGGGATCACCCCGGCCGCGCGGGAACTGATCGGCGTGATGGGGACGTGGGCGAGGCGGGTGTGGGGGTGATCTGAGAAGCCCGCGCACGGCTCGATGCCAAGCTCCCCCCTTGCGGGAGAGAATGGAATTTCTTGGGCTTAGCTTCTTGGCTAAGCCTTAGAAATTCCAAGAGGGGGGACGTGGCGGGCAGGGTCTAGCCCGGAGCACTTTGCACCCCCCACCCTTGATCCCTCCCCGCAAGGGGGAGGGAGACGCCCGAACCGAAACCTCGGAGGTACGCCTCCCTACCGACCCAGTCCAGCGCTACGACTTTAGTATTAGTCTTTTCCTAGACTTTAGTCTAATACGCGCCGATCCTGCCTTGACGCTGATCGCACCCCCGCGGAAGGTGCAGGTCGACAAGCGGGGTCTTCCCGCAAGGGACGAGGAACCTTCATGGCACCAGTAACCATCAACAAGGCCGGCAAGCACTATGGCGGCTTCGAAGCGCTGAAAGGCGTTTCGGTCGATATCGCCGACGGCGAGTTCGTCGTGCTCGTCGGCCCGTCGGGCTGCGGCAAATCCACCCTGCTGCGCATGATCGCCGGCCTCGAGGAAATCACCTCGGGCGAGATCGGCATCGGCAACCGCGTGGTCAACGACCTGCCGCCCAAGGAACGCGACATCGCCATGGTGTTCCAGAACTACGCGCTCTACCCGCACATGACGGTGGCGCAGAACATGGGCTTCTCGCTGAAGCTCAAGGGCGTGCCGAAGCCGGAGATCAAGGCCAAGGTCGATCGCGCCGCGCAGATCCTCGGCCTCGAAAAGCTGCTCGACCGCCAGCCGCGCCAGCTCTCGGGCGGTCAGCGCCAGCGTGTCGCCATGGGCCGCGCCATCGTGCGTGATCCGCAGGTCTTCCTGTTCGACGAGCCGCTGTCGAACCTCGACGCCAAGCTGCGCGTGCAGATGCGTTCCGAAATCAAGGAACTGCACCAGCGCCTGAAGACCACCACCATCTACGTGACCCACGACCAGGTCGAAGCCATGACCATGGCCGACAAGATCGTGGTGATGCGTGACGGCATCATCGAGCAGATGGGCACGCCGCTCGATCTCTACGATCGTCCGCTCAACACCTTCGTTGCCGGCTTCATCGGTTCGCCGTCGATGAACTTCATCAACGGTTCGGCTGCCGATGGCGGCTTCAAAACCACCGACGGCATCCTGCTGCCGGCCGTCAACGCCCCGGCCAATGCCGCCATCTATGGCATCCGCCCAGAGCACCTGCATCTCGACCCCAACGGCATCGAGATCGAAGTGGTGGTGCTGGAGCCGACCGGTTCCGAGACCCAGGTCATCGGCCGCCTCGGCACCCAGTCGATCAACGGCATCTTCCGCGAGCGCATCACCGCGCAGCCGGGTTCCAAGATCAAGGTGGCGCCGGACCTGTCGGTCGTCCACCTGTTCGACAAGGACGGCAAGCGCGTCAACTAAGCGCTATCGAATGCACCAAGGCCGCCGTGGGAAACCACGGCGGCCTTTTTGTTTGTCCGGTGGGTGTGGCCCCACCCGAGGCTCTGGCTTGATCATGCCAAAAGCACTGAGCGGCACCTCCCCCCTTGTGGGGGAGGTTGGGAGGGGGGTGGGCCACAATCACCGGCACGGGGGAAGCGGCACGATGCTTCAGGTATCGCGCTTGCGGCCCCGCCCCCTCCCGACCTCCCCCATCAAGGGGGAGGTGTCAGGCCGGTGGGTTTGGCAAGCTTGTGCCCAGCAAGACTAAGCTCTTAATGCCCCCGCGGCCCGATCAACCGCGACCGCAGCGCGTTCGAGATATTGTCGAACACGAACACCACCACGAGGATCAGCAGCACCATGTAGGCCACCTTGTCCCAGTCGGAATTGGTGCCCATCGCTTCGAGCAGCTTGAGCCCGATGCCGCCTGCCCCGACGGCGCCGATCACCGTGGCCGAGCGGGTATTGCTCTCCCAGAAATACAGCGACTGCGAAATGAACACCGGCAGCACCTGCGGCACCACGCCGAAGCGGTTGACCACGCTTGCCGATGCCCCCACCGACTTGACGCCCTCGCGCTGCCGATCGTCGACATTCTCCAGCGCCTCTGCATAGACCTTGCCGAGCGCCCCGGCATCGGTGAAGAAGATCGCCGCGATGCCCGGGATCGGCCCGGGGCCGAAACCCCGGGTGAAGAACAGCGCCCAGATCAACATGTCGATCGAGCGCAGGAAATCGAACGTCCGCTTCATCAGCCAGTTCACCGGACGCGACCGCGTGATGTTGCGCGCCGCAATGAACGCCAGCGGGAAAGCGAACAGTGTGGCGAGGAGCGTTCCGACAAACGCCATCACCAGGGTCTGCAGCAGCTTGGAGAGAATATCGCCATGCTGCCAGACGCCGTTGCCGAGGAAATCCTTCACCGCCGTATCGAAATTCGAGCGCGCGGGATCGATGCGGTCGGCGCTGAACATCAGCTGCAGCACTTCGATCGGATTGAGCCCCCAATAGGCCGAGCGCGTATCGAACCAGAAGTTGGACCAGCCGAGGAAGCGCCGCTGCACATAGACCTGGTTGGTGCGGATTTCCGCCTGGCCGGCAAAGCCGTAATCGACGATCACCTTGCTGCCGTCCTGCTTGACTGCGCCTGGCGCTCCGGCCGGAGCGGTCACGCTGTCGGCGCCGATCGCGATCTCATGCGGCGCGCCGCCGACATAGGCGACCACCAGGTTCGGCGTCACCTCCAGCCGGTCGCCCGCGCCACCGAAGGTGACCGTCATCGAGCCGTCCTCATGCGGGGTCAGCCAGTCGATCCTGGCATCGGCGGGATATTGTCCGCGGCTCGACCAGGTGGCGGTGACCTTGCCGTCGGCGAATTTCAGCCGCGGTTGCGCCCGCCACGAGTACCAGTCCTGCAGGTACAGCGCCGCGCGGTCCCATTTGCCGTTCTCGAAGGCCGGGCCGACATTGAAGAAGGCGTAGCAGAAGCCGAGATAGAGCACCGTCACGACGAGCCCGATAAGCAGGCCCCAGCGCTGCCACCATGGCTTGTGCAGTACCGCCGCATGCTCGGCCCTCAGCCGGGCCCGTTCCGCTGCATCCATTGCAAGCCCGTTGGTCATCACGCCGCTCCCCGTCCGAATTCGAAGGCCTGGTTGCCGACCAGCCGGCGCCTGAGCCAGCCCGAGAACTGGTCGACGGCGATGATGGTGACCAGCAGCAGGATGATGATGGCGTAGGTCTTGGCGGCATGGTTGTTGCCGATCGACAGGCGGAACGCCTCGCCGATGCCGCCGCCACCCACCGCGCCGATAATGGTGGAAGCGCGCACGTTGATCTCGGTGCGCAGCAGCGTGTAGCTGACGAAGTTCGGCAGCACCTGCGGCAGCATGCCGAAACGCACGCGCTCGAGCCAGTTGGCGCCGACTGCCCGCAAGCCCTCGTCGGGCTTCATGTCGGCATTCTCGACCACCTCGAAGAACAGTTTGCCCAATGCCCCGATGGTATGGAGCGATACTGCGAAGATCGCGGCGATCGGGCCGATCGAGAGGATCGCAGTGAGCAGCCCGGCAATGACGATCTCGGGGAAGGCGCGGAGAATTTCCATGATCCGTCGCACCACGAAACGAACGACACCGGCGCCGACCAGGTTCGTCGCGGCGAAGAAGCACAGGCAGAACGCGATGCCGCCGCCGATGATGGTCGAGACGATCGCGATGTTCACCGTCACGATCAGCTCGTAGATGAAGTGCGGCACGTAGAGCGTGTCGGTGAAATACATGCGCTGCGAGACGAAATCGTACTTCATCGAGCCGTCGGCATAGGGCGACGGCAGGTCGAACATCGCCCGGAAAATCTCCAGCGGATCGTTCGGCACGAAACTGCGCAGGAAATCGAACAGGTAGGGCAACCGCTCGAAGAACTTGCCCGAGTTCGCCGCGTTGGCGAAGTTGAGCGACAGGGCGAGCACGATGGCGAACACCACCAGCGCGATGAGGGAATAGACGCGCCGGGTGCGGATCTGCTGGCGATAGTGACCATAAACGGTCCGGGTCGCCTCGCTGATGCCGCCGGCTGGATCGTGCGCGATATGCGCCATGTCCTGCTCCTGATGTCGAAACGGCGGCACCTTGGGGGCACCGCCGTTTGCATGCATTGGGGGATGGATCAGTCGCCGATCACGGATTTACGGGCGGCTACGATGGTGTCGTAGAAGCTCGGCTCGACTTCGACATAGGCGGTGTTCTCGCCGCCCGAGAAGCCGACGAAGCAGGCATGGTCCTTGGTCGGCAGTTCGAGGAAGAAGGCCTGGACCTTCGCCTTCAAGTCTTCCGGCAGCTTGTTGGAAACCATCAACGGGCCGTTCGGGATCTGCGGCGAGCGCCACAGTTCGACGATATCGTCGGTGTCGAGGATGCCCTTCTCCACCATGGTGTGGAGGTTACCCGAGGTGTAGCCCTCGGCCCAGTCGCCGACACCCGAACCGAAGGTGGTGCCAGCGTCCCAGGTGCCGTCGAGCACGCCGAGCACCAGGTTCTCATGGCCGCCGCCGAAGCCGGTCTCGCCGAAGAACTCGGCCACCGGAGCGCCGATATCGGCCGGCAGCGAGACGTTCGGCACGAGGTAGCCGGAAGTCGAATCCGGGTCGGCGAAGCCGAGCTTCTTGCCCTTGAGGTCGGCGAGCTTGGTAAAACCCTTATCCTTGCGGGCGACCAGCAGCGAGTAGTAGCCGGTCGAGCCGTCGGCGCCGGCGGTGGTCAGGATCGGATCGACCGCGGCCGGGTCCTGCAGCACGATGGCGGCATAGGACGAGGCGCCCATCTGGGCGATGTCGATGGTGCCGCCGAGCAGGCCCTGGATCACGCCGTTATAGTCGGGCGACGGGAAGATCTGCACTTCCGGCACGCCGGTCGCGACCTTCAGGCCTTCGGCGACGCATTCGGTCTTGCGGATCTGGTCGGCTTCGTTCTCCGAACCATCGAGGCCGATGCGGAGGACCGAGACATCCTGCGCGAAGGCAGTGCCGGTCATGGTGAGGGCGAGGGTCGCCACGAGGACGTTACGGATCGCGGACATGGATGTCTCCTTTGGTGACGCGATTGGCTTTCCGCCACCTGCCACGCCGCGCGAGCAGGCGGCCGACCGGCAGGAGCGGAAACTCTGGATTTCAGTTGGGCAGGCCAGCCGAAGCGAGCGGGACCTCGAGGGCGCCCGGCGGCAACTCGGCGTGCTTCTTCTTTTTCTTCTTCGGAACGATCGCCTCGAGGCTGGTCGAGGTCATTTCCTCGGAGAACGCCTCTTCGAGGCCGTCGGCGCCGTAGAGCTCGCGCGCCACCTCGGTGGTCAGCTGCTCGGGCGTGCCGTCGAACACCACACGGCCGGCCGACATGCCGATGATCCGCTCGCAATAGGCGCGGGCGGTATCGAGGGTGTGGAGGTTGGTGATCACAGTGATCCCCTGCTCCTCGTTGATCGCCTGCAGCGAGTCCATGACGATCTTGGCGTTGCGCGGATCCAGCGAGGCGATCGGCTCGTCGGCGAGGATCACCTTGGGCTCCTGCATCAGGGCCCGGGCGATGGCGACACGCTGCTGCTGGCCACCGGAAAGCGTCTGGGCCCACTGGCTGGCGGTCTGCGCGATATCGAGCCGCTCCAGCGCCTTGAGCGCCATCAGCTGCTCGTCCTCCGAGAAGATCTGTAACAGGCTCATGATGGTGTTGCGGCGGTTGAGCCGGCCGAGCATCACATTGGTGATGACGTCGAGACGCGGCACCAGGTTGAACTGCTGGAAGATCATGGCGCAGTCGCGCTGCCAGTCGCGCAACGCCTGGCCACGCAGCGACGAGACTTCCAGCCCGCCGAACTCGACGCTGCCTTCGCTGACGTCGATCAGCCGGTTGATCATCCTGAGCAGGGTCGATTTGCCGGCGCCGGAACGGCCGATAACACCGACCATCTGACCGGCGGGGATTTCGAGGTTGACGTTGTCGACCGCCACCTTGGCACCGAAGCGACGTGTAACCTGTGAAATCTTCAGCATGCGCGGGCACCCCGTCCAATCGACGGGGCCAACACCTAAGGCGGCTAGACGAAGCGCGCGTGAAGGTTGGGTGACGTCTTCGTGACAGTGGAAAAGCCGTGCCGCGCCGATGCCAAAGCACTGGGGGCGCAGCCTTTCGGCGACGCCCCGCAGCTCCGTGTGACAGTTGAAAGACAGCTACTCGTACTTCTCGAGGAAGGCCTCGATCTCGAGCGCACGGAAATCCGGCAGCGCCTGATGGAGCTTCTTGTGGCTCCAGTCCCACCAGCCAAGCGCCAGCAACCGATCGGCGATCGGGCCCGGGAAGCGCTGACGGATCGGCTTGGCCGGCACGCCCACCGCGATGGCGAAGTCGGCGACGTCCTTGGTCACCACGGCGTTCGAGCCGATGATCGCGCCATGCCCGACCTTGACGCCTGGCATGATCACCGCGCCATGGCCGATCCAGGTATCGTGTCCGATCTCGATGCCGTGCTCGGCCCGCCACTCGAAGAACGCCGCATCGTCGGCTTCGCCCTCGAAATACCAGCTTGAACGGTAGGTGAAGTGGTGCAGCGAAGCCCGCTGCATCGGGTGCTTCGAAGCATAGATCCGCACATTCGCCGCGATATTGGCGAACTTGCCGATCTGGGCGTACGCCACCTGGGTACCATCGACGAGGTACGAGTAATCCCCCAGCGTCGAGCGATTGACGTGGCAGTTGGCGCCGACCTCGGTGTACCGGCCGAGGGTGGAGTCGTGCACCTCGGCTGTGGGGTGCACCACTGCGGTTTCGGAGAGCTTCATGCGGCCTTCCTTGCGGCAAACAAGGTGACATCGACGATGCGGTCGGCGACCTGGGCTCGCACCTCTTCGTCGTGGAAGATGCCGAGCAGCGCCACGCCGGCCCGCTTCTTTTCGGCGATCATCTCCACCACCACCGCGCGGTTGGTGGCATCGAGCGAGGCCGTCGGCTCATCGAGCAGCAGCACCGGATGCGGCGTGATGAAGCCGCGGGCGATGTTGACCCGCTGCTGCTCGCCGCCCGAAAAGGTCGCCGGCGGCAGCGACCACAGCCGCTCCGGCAGGTTGAGCCGCGTCAGCAGCTCGCGCGCCTTCGCCGTGGCTTCATCCCTCGAGACGCCACGGCTGACCAGCGGCTCCGCCACCACATCGACCGTGGTGACGCGCGGCACGGTGCGGAGGAACTGGCTGACATAACCGATCGTGTCGCGCCTGAGGTCGAGCACGATACGCGGGCTGGCTGTCGCGAGATCGACCGGCTGGCCGCGATGGATCAGCGAGATCGAGCCGGCATCGACGCCGTAATTGCCGTAGACCATCTTCAGCAGGCTGGATTTACCCGCCCCCGATGGCCCGCCGAGCACCACGCACTCGCCGGCATTGACCTCGAAACCGACCCCGGACACCACCGGCAACACGATGCCGTCGCGCAGGTGCATGGTGAAGGACTTTGCGACGTCTGAGACTGAAAGCAGGGCGGTCATGCCGCTTCCCTTTCGTTGACTGAGAGAGACGGGCCCCACCCCGCCGCCCCCATAAAGGGGGAGGTGAAGAGGAGCCGGTGCTTGGGCACCATCGTGCCAGGAACTCGGTGCGGCACCTCCCCCTTTATGGGGGAGGATGGGAGGGGGCCGTCTGCCAGCAGTGTGCACACCGTCACACCTGCAAGATCGAAGAAACGAGCAGTTGCGTATACGGTTCGCGCGGATCGTCGAGCACCCGGTCCGTCAGCCCCTGTTCGATCACGTGGCCGTCCTTCATCACCATCATGCGGTGCGACAGCAGTCGCGCCACGGCGAGGTCATGGGTGACGATGATGGCCGAGAGCCCCAGGTCGGCGACGAGCCCGCGGATCAGGTCGAGCAGCCGCGCCTGCACCGAAACGTCGAGCCCGCCGGTCGGCTCGTCCATGAAGACGAGGCGGGGATGGGTTACGAGGTTGCGGGCGATCTGCAGCCGCTGCCGCATGCCGCCCGAGAAGGCGCGCGGCTCGTCGTCGACCCGGTCCTCGGCGATCTCCACCCGGCCGAGCCACTCGATCGCCGTGGAGCGGATCCGGCCATAGTGCCGGTCGCCCACCGCCATCATCCGCTCGCCGACATTGGCGCCGGCCGACACCGTCATCCTGAGGCCATCGGCCGGGTTCTGGTGCACAAAGCCCCAGTCAGTGCGCATCAGGAAGCGCCGTTCGGCCTCGCTGAGGTCGTAGAGGTTGCGCCACACCGCGTCGCGCATCCGGTATTCGGCGAGGCCCGACGTCGGCTCCAGCCGCGTCGAGAGGCAGTTGAGCAGCGTCGTCTTGCCCGAACCGGATTCCCCGACAACGGCCAGCACTTCGCCCGGCCACAGCTCGAATGACACATCGGCGCAACCCATGCGGCTGCCGTAGAATTTGCTCAGCTTGGAGACCCGCAGCAGCGGGTCGCTGACTGAAACTCGCGTGCTCATTCTGCTGCCTCCAGCGCGTGGCCGGCGAGCTTGCCGCGGTGGCCGTGCTCGCGGCGATCCTCGCAATTGTCGGTGTCGGAGCAGACGAACATGTGCCCGCCCTTGTCATCGAGGATCACCTCGTCGAGATAGACCCCGGTCGCACCGCAGAGCGCGCACGGCTCCTCGAAATGCTGGATCTCGAACGGGTGGTCCTCGAAATCGAGGCTCACCACTTCGGTATAGGGCGGCACCGCATAGATGCGCTTTTCGCGCCCGGCGCCGAACAGCTGCAGCGCCTCCGACATGTGCATCTTGGGGTTGTCGAATTTCGGCGTCGGCGAGGGGTCCATGACGTAGCGGCCCTCGACCTTGACCGGATAGGCATAGGTGGTAGCGATGCGGCCATGCTTGGCGATGTCCTCGTAGAGCTTCACATGCATCAGCCCGTATTCCTCGAGCGCATGCATCTTCCGCGTCTCGGTTTCGCGCGGCTCGAGGAAGCGCAAGGGCTCCGGGATCGGCACCTGGTAGACCAGCACCTGCCCCTCGGTAAGCTTCGCCTCCGGGATGCGGTGCCGCGTCTGGATGATCGTCGCTTCCTCGGTATGCGTGGTCACGGCGACCTGAGCGACCTTGGCGAAGAAAGCCCGGATCGACACCGCATTGGTGGTGTCGTCGGCACCCTGGTCGATAACCTTCAGCACATCTGATGGACCGATGATCGAGGCAGTGACCTGCACCCCGCCGGTACCCCAGCCATAGGGCATCGGCATCTCGCGGCTGGCGAACGGCACCTGGTAGCCCGGTACCGCAATGGCCTTCAGGATGGCCCGGCGGATCATCCGCTTGGTCTGCTCGTCGAGATAGGCGAAGTTGTATTTGGCGATGTTCATCGCTTAGCCTCCTGTGCAGGGAGCAACAGTTCGGGGAGATCGGCGCCGTGACGATCGTGGAGATCTGGGTTGCAGTGGGCGTCGCCGCGGTAGCGGTGATCGCTGTAGGGATGGCAGTCCTCGTTCCACGCAACGGAGGCGGCAGAGGCGACGGCGCACATGGCGCCACCTGGGAAGGTGGCGGCGGTGGCGAACATGGCGGCCATGGGGACGACGGCGGTGGAGGTGGTGGCGGCGACTGAGGTCATTCAGCCGCCTCCGGATAAGCCTCTGCGTCGTCGGCGATATCGTGCTCGGCACGCATCTCGCGCAGCAGCCCGAGTTCGCCCTGGAAATCGACATAGTGCGGCAGCTTCAGGTGCTCGACGAAACCGGTCGACTGCACGTTGTCGGAGTGCGAGATGACGAACTCCTCGTCCTGCGCCGGATGCTCGACGTCCTCGCCCAGTTCCCGGGCGCGCAGCGACCGATCGCAGAGCGACATCGCCATGGCCTTGCGTTCGGCCTGCCCGAACACCAGCCCGTAGCCGCGGGTGAACTGCGGTGGCACCTTGGCGTTGCCCTTGAACTTGTTGACCATCTGGCACTCGGTGACCCGGATGCGCCCCAGGTTCACCGCAAAGCCGAGCTCGGGGATATCGAGCTCCACCTCGACCTCGCCGATGCGGATCTCGCCGACGAACGGGTGCGAGCGGCCATAGCCGCGCTGCGTCGAGTAGCCGAGGGCGAGCAGGAACCCCTCGTCGCCGCGGGCCAGCGCCTGCAACCGCCGATCGCGGTTGAGCGGGAACTCCAGGGGTTCGCGGGTGAGATCGCCGATCTCGTCCTGCACCTCGGACACATCGGGCTCGATCAGGCCCTGGTGGTCGAGGAGGTCAGTGACGCGCGGCGCATGTACGTCGGCGCTGGGGCGGGCCAGCGCCTCGTCCACTGCCGCACCCTCGGCAATCGCCGGGTCGAGCAAGCGGTGCGTATAGTCGAAGGTCGGGCCGAGCAGTTGCCCGCCCGGCAGGTCCTTGAACGTCGCCGAGACGCGCCGTTCGATCTTCATCGCGGCCGTGTCGATCGGCTTCGAATAGCCGAAGCGCGGCAGCGTGGTGCGATAGGCGCGCACCAGGAAGATCGCCTCGATCAGGTCGCCGCGCGACTGGATGATGGCGAGCGCCGCCAGCTCGCGGTCATAGAGCGAACCCTCGCCCATGGCACGATCGACCGCGAGGCCGAGCTGTTCGATGATCTGGTCGAGGCGCAGCGCCGGCACCGAGCGATCGCCGCGACGGCGATCGGCGAGCAGCCGGTGGGCATTGGCAATGGCGGCCTCGCCGCCCTTAACGGCAACGTACATCTCAAGCCTCCGAGATACGAGTGGTGCGCGGCAGGCCGACCACCATGCCCTGGTGAACCAGCAGCAGGTCGACGCCCCGGGGGAAGCGGTCGCGGTTCTCGGCCCACTGCGCGATGAAGTCGCCGTCGGGCAGCGGCAGCTCGGTCGTGAGCTGGTCCTTGATCCCCGGCCCCTTGAGGGTCACCGGCCGAGCCTCGGCGCCTGCAGCCAGGACGACCGTGGTCGAGCGATCCGGGTATTCGTCGCTCCCCTGCCCGAAGCGGTCGAGCGCCGGCAGCAGCGCCACGTCGCTCACCAGCGCAAAGGCTGCCGCACCGACATCGGCGGTGAGCGGCGCGCCGCAATGGAACGCCAGCCACTGCGTCACGGCCTCGTTCGCTGCGAGCACCGGATCGAGCCAGACCAGCGTATCGTGATCGCACAGCGTCAGCGCCACGGCGCCGAGTTCCGGCGTCAGCGGCGCCGGTGGCAGCGCATCAGACGCGATCGACTGTTGTGTGCCCGGACGGGCAAGTGCCTCCATCACGGCGCGGAACACGCTCTGCGCCCCCAGCACCAGGTCGGCGAAGCCACCTTCGATTGTCGTATCCATCAATCGTCTCCCCGGACCATGGTGAAGAAGTCGACCTTGGTGGCCGCCGTCTCGTCGCGCAGCTTCGCGTCCGCCACCGCCTGCTCCTGGCGCAGCGGCTGCAGCACCAGCGTCTCCACTGCCTCGGCGTCGCGCTGCAGCAGCGCATCGAACAGCGCCGACTGCACGGCCTTGTCGCCGTCGCGTCCAAGGCAATAGGCGTGCCCGACCTCGCCGGTTTCGAGCCGCACCGTGGCGCGAGTGACGGTTGCTTCGCCCAGGTTGAAGGCGTTGCCGCCACCGCCGGCGCGGCCACGCACCATCACCAGCCCGGTCTCCGGACCGCGCACCTTGTGGAAGGCCGGCTTGTCGGCCCAGGCGGCCCACAGCTCGCCAAGCCGCTTCGGCGTGGCGTGACTCAACACTGCCATCGCCTCCTGCCGTGGGGTATTTGCAGACGCCTCGGACATTGGCTCTTGCTCCAACTTGTATAGTAAAATAGACAAGTAATGTCGTTTCGCCCCGCTATAGGCCGACCGTGTGAAGATGCAATGACAATCTTGAGCCGCACCGAAATCGCCCCGGCCGGCGGCGTCGCCCTGTGGCGCCAGATCGCCGACGCCATCCGCCTCGACATCATCGGTGGCAAACTCGAAAGCGGCGACAAGCTGGCGGGTGAGCTGAGTTTGGCCGAGCGTTTCGGCGTCAACCGCCACACCGTCCGCCGCGCCCTCGCTGTGCTGGAAGAGGAAGGCGTGCTGCGCGCCGAGCATGGCCGCGGCACCTTCGTCGCCGAGGCCCGCCGCCTCAGCTACCCGATCGGCCGCCGCACCCGCTTCTCCGAAGGCCTCGCCGGACAGGTGCGACAGCGCAGCAGCCAGCTGCTGTCATCGAAGCTCGAGCGGGCCTCGCCTCGCCTCGCCGAGGCACTGGCGGTGAAAGTGGGGACGCGGCTGATCCGGCAGGAAACAGTGTCGTTCGCCGATGGCCACCCGCTGGCGCGCGCCAGCGGCTGGTTGCCCGAGGCGCGCTTCGCCGGGTTCGATGCTGCCTATGTCGAAGCCGGCTCGGTCACAGCAGCGCTCAAGCGCTACGGCATCGAGGACTATTCGCGCGGTTCGACCCGCATCTCGGCCCGCCACGCCACCACCGATGAAGCCCAGGCGCTGAAGCTCGCTCCGGGCGCGGTGGTGCTGGTGTCAGACGCCGTCGACCTCGATGCCGACGGCGTGCCCATCCACGCCATGCTGACGCGCTTTCCGGCGGATCGGATGGAGCTGGTGGTTTAGGGCAGTGTTTTTTGCCCCACCCCACCCAGCTGCGCTAGGGCCGCTCACGCGGCCAGCTGCGCTACCCTCCCCATCAAGGGGAGGGAGACGAAAGAACCGAAAGTTCGCAGTCAGGTCTCCCTCCCCCTTGTGGGGAGGGTAGCGCAGCTAGGCGAAGCCGTAGCGAAGCTGGGTGGGGGTGAGCCCCACGCACTACCGCGCCAAACTGATCCCCGCGTCCTTGAGCATCTTGTCCACATCCACCGTCTGCCCCGACGCGATCGAAGCATTCGCCGCGATCCCCGTAAGGATCGACCACGCCCCTTCCTTATGCGTCGAGGCCCGCGCGTAGCGATCGGGTTCCATGCTCTCGGGCTCGAACAGGTAGCCCAGCATCACCGGATCGGCGCCGCCGTGGTCGCCATGCCCGGCCCACACGTCGACGGTCTCCGGCAATCCGCCGGCCAGATGCAGCGTCGTGGTCATCGCGTCTTCCTGCGCCTTGTCGCGCACCCCGCCGAACACCCCGTGCACTTCGACATGCCGATGCGTCAGCTCGCCCTTGGTGCCGTGGAACTTGATCTCCAGCCCTTCCCACGGGCTGTAGGCACAGAGCGTATAGTTGAGGAACACGTCGTTGGCGTACTTCACCTGCACCTGCATGGTGTCTTCGATGGTGATGTCGTCGGCGAACACGCACTTGTCGCGGAGGTACCCGTCATCATCCTCGGCATCGAGGTAGAGCTCACGCAGCGCCGGATCGCCACTGAGGTCGAGCCGATACTCGCAGCGGTCGAACACCGGGCAGGTGTGGCAGCGCTCGCCATGCTCGCCGAGCCCGAGTTCCTCGGCCATCTCCGGCGTGTAGAACACCCGCTTGCCGTTGGCGCTGACGGTCTTGGGGGTCGATGCCACCCACCAGTTCATCAGGTCGAAATGGTGGGTCGATTTGTGCACCAGCAAGCCACCGGATTTCTCCTTGTAGCGGTGCCAGCGGCGGAAATAGTCGGCCCCGTGCACCCGATCGAGATACCAGCGGAAATCCACCGCGGTGATGTCACCGATGACGCCGCTCATCAGCAGATCCTTGAGCTGGGTGCGGGCCGGTGTGTAGCGGTAGTTGAAGGTGACGGTCAGCCGCTTGCCGCTCTGCTGCTGCGCCTCGAGCACGGCGCGGAGCTTTTGGAGATCCACCGTCATCGGCTTTTCGGTCATCACGTTGCGCCCGGCCTTCAGCGCCGCAACGATATACTCGTGATGCAGGTAATCCGGCGTGGTGACGATCACCGTGTCGGGTTGCTGCTCAGCGATCATCCGCTCGAACTCGGCCGCCTCGTAGGTGGCGATGCCGTTGCCCTTCTGTGGGATCTTGCCGGCGGAAAGCGCCAGCCGGGTCTCGTTCACGTCGCACAGGGCGACCAGGTCGTTGCCGTCCGCATGCGTCTCGGTGATCGCCCTGCGGAACATGGCATGGCGCCCGCCGACGCCGACTATCGCGTACTTCACTGGAGAATATCCTCATCGGGTGGTCATGCCACCCGGGGTCCTCCAGCAGGTGACCCCTCGCATAATTCACCGTCTGGTTACTTAGTCAAGCTCAGCGAGTCGTCCATTGGTCGGTCAGTCGAGCCATGACGGTTCACCCCCACCGGGATTAGTACTCAGGGATTTGGTCACAGCCGGAAACAAAAAAGGCCGCTCGGTTGAGCGGCCTTCCCCCAATCAGTCCCGTCGATCAGTACGTCGCGCGGCCACCGCTCAGGTCGAACACCGAGGCCGTGGTAAAGCTGTTTTCCTTCGACACCAGCCAGGCCACCATGTTGGCCGCCTCTTCGACTTCGAGGAAGCGGCCGCGCGGGATGCGGCTCAGCATGTAGTCGATGAACTCGGGCTTCAGCTCGTCGAGGATGCGGGTCTTGGCGGTCGCCGGGGTGATGACGTTGATGGCGATATCGTACTTCGCCACTTCCTTGCCCACCGCCTTGGTCATGCCGATGACGCCGGCCTTGGCCGCGGCATAGGCCGAAGCATTGGGGTTGCCTTCCTTGCCGGCGATCGAGGCGATGTTGACGATGCGGCCGTAATTGCGGGCCTTCATGCCCGGCAGCACGGCGCGGTTGACGTAGAACGCGCCGTTGAGGTCGATATCGATGACCCGGCGCCATTCGTCGAGTTCGTACTCGTCGAGCGGGGCGTTCTTGCCGGCGATGCCGGCCGAGTGGACGAGGATATCGAGCTTGCCGAGACCCTTTTCGACTTCGGCCACTGCGGCGGCGACGGCGTCGTAATTGGTGATGTTGACCGCGACGGTCGAAGCCCCGGCGCCCAGCTCCGCCTTGGCGCTCGCCAACAGGTCAGCATTCATGTCCCAGAGGCTGACCTTGGCGCCGGAGGCAACCAGCCGCTTGGCAATGGCGAAGCCGATGCCCTGCGCACCGCCGGTAATGACGGCCACCTGGCCGTTGAGGTCTATCTGGTTCATGAAACTCTCTTATTGGCTCACGCGAACGGCTTTAGCAGACCGCGATCAGCTATTTCCATACCGAAGCCCGGCGCGCTACTGACCTTTAGTCGACCGTTCTGCGGCAGGTCTTCGCCGGTGAACAGCTTGCCGAAGATCGGCCGGATCGAGCGCCCATCGGGACTGGCCGCCACGTACTCGCACAGCGACTGCGCCGGCTGGCTGGCGATGAATTGATACGAGTATGGCCCCGAGCCATGCGGGATCACCGGGATATCGTAGGCCGCCGCCTGCGCCGCGATCTGCAGCAGCGCCGTCAGCCCGCCCACCCACATCACGTCGGGCTGCAGCACGTCGATGGTGCGCTCCTCGATCAGCCGGCGGAAGCCATAGCGGGTATACTCGTGCTCGCCGGTGGTCCACTTGAGCGTCGGGTGCGCCTGCTTCAACAGCCGGAAGCCCTCGACATCGTCGGGGTGCAGCACCTCTTCCCACCAGTAGATATTGAGGTGCCTGGTCTTCTCGGCGAGCCGGATCGCATAGGGCACGGTCAGCGCCATGTAGCAGTCGACCATCAGCGGAAAATCCGGCCCCACCAGCTCGCGCTGCGCAGTGAGGAACGCGACGTTCTTCAACAACCCGTCTTCGCCGTCGAAATGGCTATGCGGCAGTGGCACCTTGGCGCCCCAGAACCCCAGTTCCTTCACCGCATCAGGCGCCGGACCGGTGCAGTAGAAGCTGATCTCGTCGTGGCACTTGCCGCCGATCAGGTTGTAGACCGGCTCGCCGCGGAGCTTGCCGACGAGGTCCCACAGCGCCAGGTCGACCACCGAGATGGTGGCGATGGGCATGCCCTTGCGGCCATAGGGCATCGAGGCCCGGAACATCTGATCCCAGATCTTCGAGGTATTGCGCGCGTCCTCGCCAACGAGGAAGCGGCTGAAATGATTGGCCACCAGCCAGGCCGCCGGCGGACCGCCGAAGCCGGTGGCGACACCGGTGACGCCGCTCTCGCTCTCGATCTCGACGACGATCGAGCCCATCACCCCGATGCCCCAGGATTGGCGCGATGCCTTGTATTGCTCGTAGCCCGACATCGGGTTGGCGATCAGCGTGTCGATCAGCCAGTGGCCGCGTCCCTGCTGGAAGTAGTCGCCGCCGTCGCCCTCGCTTTCAACGAGAAAAACGCGCACGGCCTTGATGGTGAAGTCGGACATGGAAAGTGGCCGTTCGATATCAGGAGAGGTGGAAGACCTGCTTGAGGTCGACGACACGCGGGGTGCCGTCGTCATTATAGTCCATGATGTCGTCCATGAACTTCCACCAGCGCTTGTTGATCTCGGTCTTGGGGAGATCGGCCATGGTGTGGTCGGCGGTGCGCACCAGCGTCGCGAACAGCTCGTCGGTCTCCGGGTCGTGCCAGATCGAATAGTCGGAGACACCCGCGTCGCGCAGCGCCTGGCTGAGCTCGGGCCAGATTTCGTCGTGCCGTTTCTTGTATTCGGCGATCTTGCCGGGGTGCACCTTCATGCGGAAGGCGATGCGCTCGGACATGGCTGTCTCCTGGGAATTACGGGCGATCAGGCGCCCTTGGCCTGCATCACGTCGAGGGTCGAGCGGTGAACGCTGAGCAGGTGCGCCTGCATCGCCGCTTCCGCCGCCGCGGCATCACGCGCCTCGAGCGCCGCGACGATCACCCGGTGTTCGGCCAGCGAACGCTCCAGCACGTTCGGCGTCTCTGCGGCGATCCGTCGGTACTCCATGCCGAGCACGTAAAGCGAGTGCGAGATGGTGACGAGGAAGGTGTTGCCGGTCGCCGCCGCGATGGTTTCGTGGAACTCGGTATCGGCGAGCCGGAAGCCGAGCGAATCGTTGGTCAGATGTACCTGCGCCTCGACCAGCCGATAGAGGCTCGCGATCTGCGCGTCGGTGATCCGCTCAGTGGCGAGCCGGGCGATCGAGCCGTCGATCATGTGCCGGCTCTCGTACAGCGCGCCGAGGTTCTGGCTGTCGAGCGTGATCAGGAACTGCAGCGGGCCGAGCAGGTCCGAGGCCTCGAGCCCGGTGACATAGATGCCGCCACCCTGCCGCATCTTGAGGACGCCGAGAATCTGCAGCCCGCGCAACGCTTCGCGCAGGCTCGGCCGGCTGACCTGCATATAGGTGGCAAGTTCCCGTTCCGGCGGCAGCTGGTCGCCCGGCTTCAACGCCTTGGTCCGCACCATCTCCAGCAGGCGCTTGGCCACCTGTTCGGCGACCGAGCTGCTGCGTTCGATAGGCGAATAGGACTCAACCGCGATCATCACTCACCCAGGGCGCGATTGCGCAACTGATCCAGACTCACCGCGAGCATCAACACGACGCCGCGCGTCACATCCTGCCAGAAGCTCGATACGTTGAGCAGGGTCAAGCCATTGTTGAGTGTCCCGAGGATCAGCACCGCCAGGAGCGTGCCCCATACCGAGCCGCGCCCGCCGTTGAGGCTGGTGCCGCCCAGAATGATCGCGGCGATGACGGTGAGCAGCTGCGAGCCCGCGGCGTTGGGGCCGGCCGCCCCCAGCATGGCGCCGAGGATGGTGCCGGCGACGGCGCCGGCCAGCGCCGAGATGACGTAGAGCACGATCACCGTGCGTTCGACCGGAATGCCGATCAGTCGTGACGCTTCGGCATTGCCGCCTGCCGCGTAGATGAAGCGGCCGAACTTGGTCTTGGTCATCACCAGCCACAGTCCGAAGAAGGTGACCACCATGATGATCAGCGGAATCGGGATCGAGAACACCCGCTCGTTGCCGATCCAGTTGAAGCCCGGGATCATCAGCGGCCGGGTGAGACCGCCGGTCAACACCAGCGCGATGCCCGAAACGATGCTCATCATCCCCAGCGTAGTGATCAGCGGATTGAGCTTCAGCCGCGTGGTGAACAGCCCGTTGACCACGCCGATCGCCGCGGCGAGCGCCAGCGCCAGCCCGACTGCCACCCAGACCGGCACCCCGAGCCCGACCAGGAGCGAAATCATCACCCCGGTGAGCCCGGCAATCGCCGCCACCGACAGGTCGAGCCCGCCGGCGATGATCAGCGGCGTACCCGCCGCTGCCATCAGCCCGATATAGGCGACGTTGAGCCCGATCTGCAGCATGTTGCGGGTGTTGAAGAAGAACGGCGACAGGATCGAGAACACCGCGATCAGGATCAGGTAGAACACCAGCAGCATGGCGACGCCCGACCAGGGCTTGGCCAGCAGTTCCATGAACCGGCGCTTGAGCGACGGGGCGGCAGCGGTGTCAGTGGTGATGGCCATGGCGGTCCTTCAGGCGGCAGTGGTTTGAGTTTCGGCCGTGGCGGCCATCAGGGCAGCAGGAGTAACCCCGCGCGAGAATTCCTGGACGATGCGACCGCGGTCGAGCACCAGCGAGCGATCCGAAATGCCGGCGACTTCCTCGACGTCCGACGAGAGGATGATCACCGCGAACCCTCTACCGGTGAGCTCGCGCAGCTTGCTGTAGATCTCGCGGCGGGCGCCGATATCGACGCCCCGCGTCGGCTCTTCGAGGATCAGGAGCTTGACGCCCTCGACCAGCCAGCGCGCGAGGCACACTTTCTGCTGGTTGCCGCCCGACAGGGTCCTGAGTTTCTGTTCCGGCCCGCGGGTACGGATGCCGAGGTCACGGATCCAGTTCTGCGCATGCCCGGTCTCGGCTTCGGTCGAAACGAACAAGCCGCGAGTGAAGCGGTTCTGGAACGGCAGCGCGATGTTCTCGCGCACCGTCAGGTCGGCGATGATGCCTTCCTTCTTGCGCTCGGCGGCAACGAAACCGATGCCGGCCTGTTTGCCACTCTGCGGCGTCGAGGGCCGGTAGGGCCGCCCGTCAAGCGTCACCTGGCCGCCGCGCTCGCTGTGCACCGCGCCGTAGAGCGCCCGGCCCAGCACTTCGACGCCGGAGCCGACCAGCCCGAAAATCCCCAGGATCTCGCCCGAGCGCACGGAAAAGCCGATGTCGCTGAGCTTGCCGCGTACCCCGAACCCCGTGACCTCGAGCACCTCGGTGCCCGGCGCCGGCGGCGCCTCCGTCGGGTAGAGGTCGCCGGCAGTGGCGCCGAGCATGGCGGCCAGTACTTCGGCCTTGCTGGTCGCGGCCGTGACGAAGTCGCCGGCGTTGCGGCCGTCACGCAGCACCACGATGCGGTCGGAGATTTCGAACACCTCGCTCATGTAATGCGAGATGTAGACCACCGAGACCTTCTGCTGTTTCAGCCGGCGGATGATGGCGAACAGCAGTTCCGCCTCCTGCTCGGTGAGCGCGGCGGTCGGCTCGTCCATGATCAGGATGCGGGCCTGCCCGGCAATGGCGCGGGCGATCTCGACGATGCGCTGTTCCGCCACCGACAGGCGCTTGACGTCCTGGTGCGTATCGAGCGCCTCGAAGCCCAGTTGCCCGAGCAGTTCCGTGGCGCGGATATGGATGGTCTTGTAGTCGACCTGTTTGAAGCCGAAGCCCGGCTTCATCGGCAGGTCGCCGAGCAGGATATTCTCGCCGACACTGAGGTCGGGCATGACCGAGATTTCCTGCGGCAACAGCTTCACGCCGGCGGCGATCGCGTCGGCGGGCTTGCCGAACACGACCGCCTGCCCGTCGACTTCGACGATCCCGGCATCGCGGCTGTAGAGCCCGGTGAGGATCTTCACCAACGTCGATTTGCCGGCGCCGTTCGAGCCGAGCAGCGCCACGACTTCGCCCGCTTCGAGCGTGAGCTCGACATCGGTGAGCACGGGGACGCCGCCGAAGGCCTTGCCGATGCCGCGCATCGAAAGCCGAGGTGTGCTGGACATGCCTGGTACCTGGAAAAAGCTCCGGGACGATAGCGTCGGCTATCGTCCCGGATCAGGGTCAGTTGGTCGGGATCAGGTTCAAGGAGTCCTGCAGCTCGGGGAGCTTGCGGATCTCTTCGAGGTGGGCCTTGTAGGCGTCCTCGGGCAGCGTGAAGGTGATCGCGTCAGGCGTCGCCGAGCAGGCGAAGTCCTTGTAGTACTCGCAGACATTGCCGTCGGTGACCATGTAGTGGGTCATCAGCACGGTATCCGGAACCTCCTTGCCGGCGAGCTCCATCAGGGCCAGCGGCACGAGGAAATTACCGTAGCGCTCGGGGAAGTAGCCCACCGAGGCGACGAAAGCCGGCTCGTCGAGCAGCGTCTGGATTTCGTCGGCGCCCATGCCGACGACGATCAGGTCAGCCTCGCGGCCCGCCTGCTTGACGGCGCGCAGCATGCCGGTCGCCGCCTGGTCGTTGATCGCTGTCACCATGATCGGCACGCCCTCGGGAATGCGCCCGATGACGTTGTTCATCTGGGTGAAGCTCTCTTCGAGCGTGTTCTTGGTGTCGATCTTGATGACCTGCGCGTCGGGGAACTCGCCGACCGCGCCCTTGAAGCCAGCCACCTGGCCATTGGTGCGCATAGCCGGCACGGCACCCGACTGCGGCAGTTCGCCGACCACCAGGAAACCGGTCTTTACCTTGTCGGCGCCGAACTTCTGGATCGCCGCCTGGCCCAGATAGGCGCCGCCCATGAAGCCCGATTTCGGGTTGTTGGCGCCGAAGAAGGTGGCGCCCGGCATCGGGATGTCGATGGCGATCACCTTGGTATTGGCGTCGTTCATCTTCTGCATGATGGTCGCGCCGAAATTCGCATCGGTCTGGAATTCGATGACGAAGTCGACATTGCGCTGCAGGAAGCTCTCGGCATTGGCCAGCGCCGTGGCGCCATCGAGCCGGTTGTCGGTGATCTGCAGGTCGATGCCCGCGGCTTCCGCATTGGCGACGATGCCCTGCTCCACCTTGAGGCAGAACGAGATATCGCGCTGCAGGTTGGCAAAGCCGATGGTCAGCTTCTGGCCGTTGCGCGGCGCGTTGGCGGCAATCGCGTCGACCACCATGGCGGCGAGCTGCTCGGCGCTCACCATGTTGCCATCGAAATTGGCCGGGTCGAAGCCGTGAAAATCCTCGGCGAAGGCGGCGCCCGACATAAGCGCCGCCGTCAGCCCGGTGATGACAGCCAGGCGCAGACTCTTCAGTCGCATGTTCTCTCTCCCTTGTATTGGACAATTGGTCAGTCCAATTATCCAAGGTCATATCGCGTCCGTTTTTCGGGCGCAAGCCAGTTCTGGCTATTTGGTCAGACCAATTATTCGTTGACCGCTCCCACCTTCGAACCGTACCGATTGCGCAAAAGGGAGGATCGAATGGCAGATCAGGCGTCCGCACCGCTGTCGGTGCTGGCTTATGGCGACTCCAACACCTGGGGCGCCGTGCCCCAGCCGTATCGTGGTGCCGGCGGCCGCTTCGGTATTACCCAGCGCTGGCCCCGCATCATGCAGGCCGCGCTCGGCGCCGGAGTGAACGTCTTCGAAGAGGGGCTCAACGGCCGCACCACCTGCGTCGACGACCCGATCGAGGGCGAAATCCGCAATGGCGAGCGCTACCTGCCGGTGTCGTTGATCACCCATATGCCGCTCGACCTGGTGATCATCATGCTGGGCACCAACGACCTGAAGGCCCGGCTGTCGATGACCGCGGGCGACATCGCCGATGGCGCCGGCAAACTCGCCGACCTGGTGCGCCGCTCCGCGACCGGCCCCGAAGGCCTCGCCCCCGAAGTGCTGCTGGTCTCGCCTGCGCCGCTGGCCAAACTCACCTGGCTCACCGAAATGTTCGAAGCCGGCAGCGCCAAGTCGCAGAAGTTTGCCGCCGAGTACGCCCGCGTCGCCAAGGCCTATGGCGTGCACTTCTTCGATGCCGGCAGCGTCATCAGTTCGAGCGACGACGACGGCATCCACCTCGATGCCGATGCGCACCGGACCTTGGGCCTGGCGCTGGCGGACGAAGTGCGGCGGATTTTGGAGATTTAGCACCGGCCTCTCGGTGATCCTCCCCCGCGGGGCGGGGGAGGGGGACCG
>JAESFZ010000098.1_pt1 | contig 68823 bp, 66 predicted proteins | sample 9269561 | NCBI WGS metagenome assembly JAESFZ01 (sample SAMN14515552, study PRJNA621657) | algae metagenome | isolation source: Tildeniella nuda ZEHNDER 1965/U140 and co-occurring heterotrophs from wet... | place: Switzerland: Stansstaad, Zurih | collected 1965-01-01
GCCCCGCGCTCGAAGAGATTTCGGACGAACTCGCGGGCAAGGTGGTGATCGCCAAGATCAACATCGACGACCATCCCGACGCGCCCAGCAAATATGGCGTGCGCGGCATCCCGACGATGATCCTGTTCAAGAACGGCGAGATCGCCGACACCAAGGTCGGCGCCGCGCCCAAGAGCGCGCTCAAGGGCTGGCTGGAAAGCGCGCTGGTCTAACCGATCCGTTCCGGCTATTTCTCCTCCCCATGAACGTGCCAATCGGACATAATCGGTTCGGCCCGCGTCGTGCGGGAGGGGGAGGCAGCATGTACGCGATCGTTTTCGATCTGGATACGGCGACGCTCGAACAGACCTATCCGAACGCGTCGTGGCGCAACGCTTATGCCGATGTGCGGCGGGTACTCGAAACCAAGGGTTTCGATTGGCAGCAGGGCTCGACCTATTTTGGCAATGACGCCGTTACTGCGGTCGATTGCGTTCTGGCCGTGCAGGAATTGAAGCGCCAGTTCGAATGGTTCCAGCCATCGGTCCGCGATATCCGAATGTTGCGGATCGAGGAAAACAACGATCTGGGACCGGCTCTCGGCTGATCAGCTCCGATAGTCGGCGTTGATGCTGATGTAGCCGTGCGTCAGGTCGCACGTCCACACCGTCGCGCGGCCGTCGCCGAGGCCGAGGTCGGCGCCGATGCGCACCTCCAGCCCCTTCAGATGCGCCGCGACCGGGGCCTCGTCGTAACCGTCGACGGGCAGGCCCTGCTTCGCCACCCAATGGTCGCCGAAGCGGATCGCCAGCCGGTCGCGGTCGGCGGGTTCGCCCGCCTTGCCCACCGCCATCACGACGCGGCCCCAGTTCGCGTCCTCGCCGGCGATCGCGGTCTTGACCAGCGGCGAATTGGCGATGGCGAGCGCGACGCGCCTGGCGCTGTGGTCGTCGGCCGCGCCGGTCACCTCGATCTCGATGAATTTCGACGCGCCCTCGCCGTCGCGCACGACCTGGTGCGCGAGGTCGAGCGAGACTGCCCGGATCGCCGCGTACAGCGCGTCGGCGCCGGCGTCGTCCCATGATTCGAGTTGGGCATTACCCGCCTGCCCGGTCGCGAAGAGCAGCACCGTGTCGCTGGTCGAGGTATCGCTGTCGACGGTGATGCTGTTGAAGCTGCCCCCCGTGGCCTCGGTCAGCATCGCCTGCAGCAGCGCCGGCGCGACCGCGGCGTCGGTGAAGATATAGCCGAGCATCGTCGCCATGTCGGGGGCGATCATGCCCGATCCCTTGACGATCCCCGCGACTTGCACGGAGCGTTCGCCGATCACCGCGCTCGCGCCCGAACCCTTGGCGAAGGTATCGGTGGTGCCGATGGTCTCGGCGGCGGCTTCCCACGAACAGGGTTCGGCAGTGAGCGCGGCTTCGACCCCGGCGCGCGCCTTGTCCTTGGGCAAGGGCACGCCGATGACCCCGGTCGAGCTGACGAAGACGTCAGTGGCTGCGCAGCCGAGGTGGTCCGCGACTTGGCCCATGATCTGCTCGACCGCCTCGCGCCCGCGATAACCGGTGAAGGCGTTGCTGTTGCCCGCGTTGACGATCAGTGCGCGCGCCGCACCGTCTTTGACCTGCTCGCGGCCGAGCTCGACCTCGGACGAGCAGCAGACATTGCGCGTGAACACGCCCGCGACCGCGGTGCCGGGGGCGAGCTCGACATAGGTGAGGTCGCAGCGGTCCCATTCTTTGTACCGCGCGCGCGCGACGCGGAGCGTCACGCCGGCGATGGCGGGGAGCGCGGGGAAGGCGGCGGGCGCGAGCGGCGAACGACTGGTCATGATGCCGGCGCGCATAATCCCAATGCGCCGCCAGCAAAAGCCCTCGCGTGCACCGGCGCGTGCTCCGGCGCCGCCACGCCGCGATTCTCAACGCGCCGTTAACCATATTCCAACCCTGTCATCGTAATTTCACATGGACGTCTCCGCTTTTCCCTTGCGGTGGGGCGGCGGCATCGCCACCTTGTGTTCCTAAGGGGGCCGCCATCTCCCCGGCCTGGTCCCCGCAAGGAGATGAAGACCATGCCGTCCTTTTCGGAGAGCCTCGAAAAGACCCTGCACAACGCTTTGAAGGCCGCTTCGGAGCGGCATCACGAATATGCGACGCTCGAGCATCTGCTCTACGCGCTGATCGACGACGATCATGCCGCCGAAGTGATGCGCGCCTGCGGCGTCGCGCTCGACGACCTGCAGTCGGCGGTCGTCCATTATCTCGACACCGAACTCGACAGTCTGAAGGTCGAGGGGCACAGCGATCCGTCGCCGACCTCGGGCTTCCAGCGCGTCGTCCAGCGCGCGATCCTGCACGTCCAGTCGTCGGGCAAGGACGAGGTGACCGGCGCCAACGTGCTCGTCGCGCTCTTCTCCGAGCGCGAGAGCTACGCCGTCTATTTCCTCCAGCAGCAGGACCTGACGCGCCTCGACGCGGTGTCCTACCTCAGCCACGGCGTCGGCAAGGGCGGCAAGCCCGCGGTGCAGGCCGAGCCCGAGGAGAAGGAAGAGGCGAAGGACAAGGGCGACGCCAAGAACAAGAAAGAGACCGCGCTCGACCAGTTCACCGTCAACCTCAACGAAAAGGCGAAGACCGGCAAGGTCGACCCGCTGATCGGCCGCAGCGCCGAGGTCGATCGCACGATCCAGATCCTCTGCCGCCGCAGCAAGAACAATCCGCTGTACGTAGGCGATCCCGGCGTCGGCAAGACCGCGATCGCCGAAGGGCTCGCGCGCAAGATCATCGAGGGCGACGTGCCCGAGGTGCTGCTGCCCGCGGTCATCTATTCGCTCGACATGGGCGCTTTGCTCGCGGGTACGCGCTATCGCGGCGATTTCGAGGAACGGCTGAAACAGGTCGTCACCGAACTCGAAGGCCTGCCGCACGCGATCCTGTTCATCGACGAGATCCACACGGTGATCGGCGCCGGCGCGACGAGCGGCGGCGCGATGGACGCGTCGAACCTCCTGAAACCTGCGCTGTCGGGCGGCGTCATCCGCTGCATCGGCTCGACGACGTACAAGGAGTTCCGCAATCATTTCGAAAAGGATCGCGCGCTGCTGCGCCGCTTCCAGAAGATCGACGTGATCGAGCCGAGCATCGAGGACACCAAGAAGATCCTCGCCGGGCTGCGCAGCGCGTTCGAGGCGCATCACCAGGTGCGCTATACCCCCGACGCGATCAACGCCGCGGTCGAGCTGTCGTCGCGCTACATCAACGACCGCAAGCTGCCCGACAAGGCGATCGACGTGATCGACGAGGTCGGCGCGATGCAGATGCTCGTCGCCCCGTCGAAGCGCAAGAAGACGATCACCGCCAAGGAGATCGAGGCTGTGATTGCGACGATGGCGCGCATCCCGCCCAAATCCGTGTCGAGCGACGACAAGAAAGTGCTCGAAACGCTCGAGACCGACCTGAAGCGCGTCGTGTTCGGCCAGAATACCGCGATCGAGGTGCTGTCGTCGGCGATCAAGCTGAGCCGCGCGGGCCTCCGCGATCCCGAGAAGCCGATCGGCAACTATCTCTTCTCGGGCCCGACCGGCGTCGGCAAGACCGAGGTCGCCAAGCAGCTCGCGTCGATCATGGGCATCCCGCTCCAGCGCTTCGACATGTCCGAATATATGGAGCGCCACAGCGTGTCGCGGCTGATCGGTGCGCCCCCGGGCTATGTCGGTTACGACCAGGGCGGGCTGCTCACCGATGCGATCGACCAGAACCCGCATTGCGTGCTGTTGCTCGACGAGATCGAGAAGGCGCACCCCGACCTGTTCAACATCCTGCTGCAGGTGATGGACAATGGCCGGCTGACCGACCACCACGGCAAGACCGTCGATTTCCGCAACGTCGTGCTGATCATGACGACCAATGCGGGCGCCAGCGACATGGCGCGCGAGTCGATCGGCTTCGGCCAGTCGACGCGCGAGGATGTGCAGGAAGAGGCGGTGAAGCGCATGTTCACCCCCGAATTCCGCAACCGCCTCGATGCGATCGTGCCCTTCGGTTATCTGCCGCCCGAGGTCGTCGCGCGCGTCGTCGACAAGTTCATCCTCCAGCTCGAACTCCAGCTGGCGGATCGCAACGTCCACATCCAGCTCGACGACGGCGCCCGCGAATGGCTGACCGCCAAGGGCTATGACAAACTCTACGGCGCGCGTCCGATGGGCCGCCTGATCCAGGAAAAGATCAAGCAGCCGCTCGCCGAGGAATTGCTGTTCGGCAAGCTGGTTCATGGCGGCGAGGTCAAGGTGAAGATGAAGACCGGCGACGACGCCAAGGTCGGCAACCCGCTCACCTTCGAAATCGTCTCGGCCCCGCCGAAGGCGAGCAAGGGCAAGGCGAAGGCGAAGCTCGACAAGGCGGCGGAATAGACGAACAGCGATGCGTCGCAGGGCGGTCGTGTCGGCCTTCGGGTTCGGCGCGGCTGCCCTGTGTGCTTTGGGAGGAACAAGGCTGATGGCGGCCGGGAAAGTCTATAGGATACCGAAGGAGGGTTTTCGTCCGCTGGCGCCCGGGCGCGGCGGCTGCATGGCATCCGACCGCATCACCGTGGACGGCCTGTCCGTGCGCTTCATGTACCGGCAACAGCCGCATAATCCGCAGGACAGCGGGTGGGTCTTCCTCTCGGGCACCGAAAATGATGACTATATGAACGACGCCAGGTACCACGACATCTACGACGTGAACACGATCGCCAATTACGACCCATCGATCGTCCCCTTTCTCGACGCCCCCGTCGGCAGCGTTTTCGAGAAAGTCCCCGGGGCCGCTGATTTTGTGCTCGTGACCGATTGGGCTCCGCCGCGCAGCTAGCCGCGCCCCCTCGCTTTTTCACCCCCCATCGCCTATACCGCCCCCATGTACGATTATGTCACCGTAAGCGCCGCCGACACGGCCGCGCCCGCCCGTGTTCGCGACGGTACCATCAAGCTGCACGACGAAGCGGGCTTTGCCGGGATGCGCAAGGCGGGGCGGCTGTCGGCCGAAATCCTCGACGCGCTCGTCCCTTTCGTCCAGCCGGGTGTGACCACCGCCGAGATCGACAACCTCGTCCGCATGATGATGCTCGACGGCGGCGGTATTCCCGCGACGCTCGGCTATCGCGGCTTCACGCACAGTTGCTGCACCAGCATCAACCATGTTGTCTGCCACGGCATCCCCGACGACAAGCCGGTGCGCGAGGGCGATATCGTCAACATCGACGTCACGACGATCATCGACGGCTGGCACGGCGACACCAGCCGCATGTATCTGGTCGGCGACGTGCCGATCAAGGCGAAGCGCCTCGTCGAGGTCACCTACGAGTGCCTGATGCTCGGCATCGAACAGGCCAGGCCCGGCAACCGCATGGGCGACGTCGCGCACGCGATCCAGACGCATGCCGAAAAGCACCGCTATTCGGTGGTGCGCGACTTTTGCGGCCACGGCCTCGGCCAGATGTTCCACGACGCGCCCGAGGTCGTCCACGCCGGCCGCCCCGGCACCGGGCCTGAGCTGCGCCCCGGCATGTTCTTCACGATCGAGCCGATGATCAACACCGGCAAATATGCGGTGAAGATGCTCGCCGACGGCTGGACCGCGGTGACGCGCGACCGCTCGCTCTCGGCGCAGTTCGAGCACAGCATCGGCATCACCGAAACCGGCTGCGAGATTTTCACCGCCAGCCCCAAGGGCCTGAACGCGCCGCCTTGGCAGTGAGTTTTCAGGATTCGCGCAGAGGCGCAGAGGGCGCAGAGATAAGGTTCACGCGGAGCCGCGGAGAAATATCTAACCCCGTTCGTGCTGAGCTTGTCGAAGCACCCTTCTTCTTCATCGCCGAAAGAAAGAACGGCCCTTCGACAAGCTCAGGGCGAACGGCATTGGGGTTAGCCATTTCTCCGCGCCTCCGCGTCTCCGCGTGAACCCCTTCTTCCTTCTCTGCGTCCTCTGCGCCTCTGCGCCTCTGCGCGAACCCCTTCCTCCTTCCACCCCCTCCCGCCACCCCCCATTTTCCCGCTTGCGCCCGCCCCCCTTCGCGCGCAGACTTGACGTTAACGTCAAGATAGGCGTCGAACGGGAGAGCATGGGATGGCGAAACGGGTCTTTTCGGCCGCGCTGCTGGGCTGCGCGGTTTTGGCACTGGCGGCGTGCAACGCCTCGAAGAACGACAGCATTTCGGCGGGCGCCTCGCTCGACGATGCCGAAAAAGCCAGCGAGACCCTGCTCAAGACCGGCGGCAACGGCGACGACTGGGGCGCGATCGGTTTCAGCTACGACGAACAACGCTTCAGTCCGCTGAAGGATATTGACGCGTCGAACGTGGGCCAGCTCAGCATCGCATGGACCGCCGACCTCGACGACGCGCGCGGGCAGGAGGCGACCCCGGTGGTCGTCGACGGCGTGATGTACGTCAGCCACGCCTGGTCGAAGGTCAGCGCCTGGGACGCCGCGACGGGCAAATTGCTCTGGAAATTCGACCCCAAGGTCCCCGGCGAGCGCGCGGTCCACGCCTGCTGCGACGTCGTCAACCGCGGCGTCGCGGTGTGGGGCGACAAGCTCTTTGTCGGCGCGCTCGACGGCCGGCTGATCGCGCTCGACAAGAAGACCGGCACCGAAGTCTGGTCGACCCAGACCTTCGACGCCGAGCGGCCCTACACCATCACCGGCGCGCCGCGCGTCGTGAAGGATATGGTGCTGATCGGCAATGGCGGCGCCGAATTCGGGGTCCGCGGTTATGTCACCGCCTATGACGCCGACACCGGCAAGGAACGCTGGCGCTTCTATACCGCCCCCAACCCGAACAAGGAAAAGGACGGCGCGGCCAGCGACGACATCTTCGCGAGCAAGGCCAACGCCACCTGGTCCGACAAGGGCGAGTGGCAGACCTCGGGCGGCGGCGGCACCGTGTGGGACGCGATCGTCTACGACAAGGATCTCGACCAGGTCTATCTGGGCGTCGGCAATGGCAATCCGTGGAACCACGGCACGCGCTCGAACGGTCAGGGCGACAACTGGTTCCTTTCGTCGGTTGTCGCGCTCGACGCCTCGACCGGCGCCTATAAATGGCATTATCAGGAGACCCCGGGCGAGACCTGGGACTATACCGCGACCCAGCCGATCATCCTCGCCGAGCAGCAGGTCGACGGCAAACCGGTCAAGGTGCTGTACCACGCGCCGAAGAACGGCTTCTTCTTCACCATCGACCGCGCGACGGGCAAGCTGATCGACGCCAAACCCTTCGTCGACGGCATCAACTGGGCGACCGGCTACGACCTCAAGACCGGGCGCCCGATCGAAACCCCGGAGGCGCGCTTCTACAAGACCGGCAAGCCCTTCATCGCCATCCCCGGCGCGCTCGGCGCACACAACTGGCATCCGATGAGCTACAATCCGGCCACGGGCCTCGTCTATATCCCCGCGCAGCAGATCCCGCAGGGCTATCTCCAAGACATGACCGAGCTCGACAAGCGCAAGGTCGTCGGTTTCAACATCGGCACCACGCTGACCGGCACGATGCTGCCCGACGACAAGGCCGCGTTCCGCGCCGCGGTCGCCGCGACCACCGGCCGCCTTGTCGCCTTCGACCCGCGGACGGGCAAGGTCGCCTGGAGCGTCGCGCATCCCGCGGCGTGGAACGGCGGTACGATGACCACCGCGGGCAACCTCGTCTTCCAGGGCACCAGCACCGGCCGCTTCCGCGCTTACACCGCCGATACCGGCAAGCAATTGCTCGACCTCGACATGCAGTCGGGCATCGTCAGCGCGCCCTCGACCTTCCGCGTCGGCGGCGTTCAATATGTCGCCTTCATGACCAGCAAGGGCGGCGCCTTCCCGCTCGTCGCCGGGGTCGCGGGCGGCGCGACGCGCAAGGTGCCCAACATCCCGCGCCTCGTCGTGCTCAAGGTCGGCGGCACGGCGAAGCTCCCCGCACCGCCCGCCGCCACGACGCTCGCGTGGAACCCGCCGCCGCAATTCGGCACCGCGGCACAGGTCGCCGCGGGCAAGGCGCATTTCGGGCGCTATTGCATCGTCTGCCACGGCGATAGCGCGATCGGCAACGGCTTCACCCCCGACCTCCGCGTCTCGGGCACGCTCGCCAACGCCGACGCGTGGAAGGGCGTCGTCTTGGACGGCATGCTCAAGGACCGCGGCATGGTGAGCTTCGCCAAGGTGCTTACGCCGGCCGATGCCGAGGCGCTGCGCGCCTATGTCATCGACCGCTCGAACTGGACCAAGGCCAACCTAGCGGACTCGTCCGCCCCGATGGGACGCTGATATGCCGCTTTTTTAGGCAATGCGGTTGCGCCGCTGCCCACCCCTTGGGCAGCGGCGCAATTTGCTTTCAAAATTCTTACCGGAAGCTTGCGATTCGGCAATTGGCACGGCTTTTGATTGGTGCAACATGACGGGGCCTCGCAGCGACTCAGGTGGTGCGAACCGGACAGGCAGGCCTGATCCGGCCTTGGCTGCGAGCCTCGATAATAGCCCAAGTGGGGGACAAGACGCGTGAAGAAGATTGAGGCGATCATCAAGCCGTTCAAGCTCGACGAAGTGAAGGAAGCGCTGCACGAAGTCGGCGTCAGCGGCATCACCGTGACCGAGGCCAAAGGCTTCGGACGCCAGAAGGGCCATACCGAACTCTATCGCGGCGCCGAATATGTCGTCGACTTCCTGCCCAAAGTGAAGCTGGAAGTCATCGTCGAGGACAGCATGGCCGAACGCGTGGTCGAGGCGATCGCCGCCGCCGCGCAGACCGGCCGCATCGGCGACGGCAAGATCTTCGTCATCCCGGTCGAGACCGCGCTCCGCATCCGTACCGGCGAGCGCAACGAGGACGCGCTCTGACCGGCATGCGCTCTCCAATCCTGTTCAACTAAACCGGCTCAGCCGGTCATCATCGCAAGAAGGAAGTTCAGACCATGGCCACCAAGCCCAAGGATATCGTCGCACGCATCAAGGACAATGACATCGAGTGGGTCGACCTCCGCTTCACCGACCCCAAGGGCAAGTGGCAGCACCTCACCATGTGCGCCGGCGTGATCGACGAGGATGCGCTCGAGGACGGCCTGATGTTCGACGGCTCGTCGATCGAGGGCTGGAAGGCGATCAACGAGTCCGACATGATCCTGAAGCCCGACCTCGACGCCGTCTATGACGATCCCTTCTCGGCCACCCCGATGCTCGTGATCTTCTGCGACATCGTCGAGCCCGCGACGGGCGAGGGCTATGCCCGCGACCCGCGCACCACGGCGAAGCGCGCCGAGGCCTATGTCGCCTCGACCGGCGTCGGCGACACCGTCTATGTCGGCCCCGAGGCCGAATTCTTCATGTTCGACGACGTGCGCTTCGAAACCGGCTACAACAAGTCGGGCTTCGAGATCGACGACATCGAGCTGCCGACCAACACCGGCCGCAGCTACGAAGGCGGCAACCTCGGCCACCGTCCGCGCGCCAAGGGCGGCTATTTCCCCGTCGCGCCGGTCGACAGCGCCGTCGACATCCGCGCCGAGATGGTCTCGACGATGCTCGAAATGGGCCTGCCCTGCGACAAGCACCACCATGAGGTCGCCGCGGCGCAGCATGAACTCGGCCTGACCTTCGGCACGCTGACCCAGACCGCCGACCGCATGCAGATCTACAAGTACGTCGTGCACCAGGTCGCGCATGCCTATGGCAAGACCGCGACCTTCATGCCCAAGCCGATCAAGGACGACAACGGCAGCGGCATGCACACCCACATCTCGATCTGGGAAAAGGGCAAGCCGCTCTTCGCCGGCAACGGCTATGCGGGCCTCAGCGACATGTGCCTCTATTTCATCGGCGGCGTGGTGAAGCACGCCAAGGCCTTGAACGCCTTCACCAACCCGACGACGAACAGCTACAAGCGCCTCGTCCCAGGCTTCGAAGCCCCGGTGCTGCTCGCCTATTCGAGCCGCAACCGCTCGGCCTCGTGCCGCATCCCTTATGGCGCGGGCGCCAAAGCGAAGCGCGTCGAGTTCCGCTTCCCCGACGCGATGGCCAACCCCTATCTCTGCTATTCGGCGCTGCTGATGGCGGGGCTCGACGGCATCGCGAACAAGATCCACCCGGGCGACCCGATGGACAAGAATCTATACGACCTGCCGCCCGAGGAACTGGCCGAAGTCCCGACCGTCTGCGGTTCGCTGCGCGAAGCGCTCGACAGCCTGCTCGCCGACCACGACTTCCTCCTGAAGGGCGACGTGTTCACCAAGGACCAGATCGAAGCCTATGTCGAACTGAAGTGGGACGAGGTCTATCGCTTCGAACAGACCCCGAGCCCGGTCGAGTTCGACATGTATTACAGCGCCTGATCCCAAGGGTCAGCGACGCGTAAGAAGGGCGTCCGGTCTGGGGGGACCGGGCGCCCTTTTTGTTGTCTATTGACGCGCGCGCGCGCTCCGCTCGCGGATATCCTTGAACTCGGACCCGGCCTTCCACCCCGGCCACTTACCCGACCGCGCCAGCTCGTCGCCGATGCCATGGAACAGCGCGATATCCTGCACCGCCCCGTCGAGGTTCCAGCTCTTGTCCCACGCGTCGCACGCCTGATGATAACAGCGCCCGGTATAGTCATCGACCCAGCGCTGCCCCGCGGCCTTGCCGCCCTCGACCAGGTCCGACGCCCCCGCGATGCCCATCATCAGCAGCACCGGCACCCCGCGCTTCGCCATCGAGAAATGGTCGGCGCGGTAGAAGAGCCCGCGCTCGGGCAGGCTCTCGACCGATACCGTCCGCCCCTGCGCCGCGGCGTGGCGCGCGAGATCGTCCTCAAGACTGCCCTGCCCCTTGCCGACCAGGATCACATCCTTCGCGCGCCCCGCGGTCTGCAGGATATCGAGCCCCAGGTTCGCGACGGTCTTCTCGACCGGAAACGCCGGGTTCTGCGCATAGGCCTCCGATCCGAGCAGCCCGCGCTCCTCGGCGGTCCAGAAAGCGAAGACCAGGCTGCGCTCGGGCGGCGGCGCGGCCTTGAACAGGCGTGCGATCTCGAACAGCCCCGCGACGCCCAGCGCGTCGTCATTGGCCCCGGCGCGATAGATGCGCCCCTGCTCGTCGGGCTTGCCCTCGCCATAGGCGTCCCAATGCGCGCCATACATCACCACCTCGTCGGCGCGCGTTGTGCCTGGGATTTTGGCGAGGACATTCTGGCTCTGCACCACCGCCTGCTGCACCGGAATCTCGGCGGTCAGCGTCACTCCGGGCAGCGCGACGGGTTTAAAATCCTTGCGCCGCGCCGCGACGCGCAGCTTGTCGAGGTTCAGCCCCGCGCCAGCGAACAGATTGTCCGCGACATCATGCGCGATCCACCCCTGCAATTGCAGCGAGGTCCGCTTCTCGGGCGGCACCACCAGCCCGTAATTCTCGCCCGCCGGCGCCTTCACGACGTTCCAGCCGTATCCGACGCCCTCGGTATCGTGGACGATCAGCGCCGCGATAGCGCCGCGACGCGAGGCTTCCTCGAACTTGTAGGTCCAGCGGCCGTAATAGGTCATCGTCTTGCCGCCGAACTGGCCGGCGACGGGCTCGCGCGCAGCCGCCGAAAAATCGGGATCGTTGATCAGGAAGACTGCGACCTTGCCCTTGAGGTCGACGCCCTTGAAATCGTCCCAGCCGCGCTCGGGCGCGCTGACGCCGTAGCCGACGAAGACCAGCGGCGCCGCCGCGACCGCCGCGGTGTCGACCGGCTGCAGCGTCGAGAGATAGATGTCGGTGCCCAGGCTCAGCGGCTGCGCGGTGCCATTCCGCGCGAACTGCAAGGTCGCCGGCGTCCCGAGCCGCGTGCGCAGCAGCGGCACCGGCTGCGTCCAGCCGCCATTCGTGCCCGCGGGCTCGAGCCCCAGCGCCTCGAGCCGCCCGATCAGATAACCGATCGTCCGCTCCTCGCCGACCGTCCCCGGCGCGCGGCCCTGGAACTGGTCCGAGGCGAGCGTGCGCACGGTTTCGGTGAGGTTCGCGGCAGAAATGGCGGGGGCGTCCTGCGCGGTCGCGGGCGCGATGGCGACGAGCGCAGTGGCAAGGAGAGCGGTGCGATGGAGAGGCATGGTGAATTCCCGGTTGGCGTTTCGAAAGAGCGTAGCGGCGGCGGGCGATGATCGCCAGTGGGGCAAAAACCATCGCCCCCGAAACCCATTGGTAACGCCCCCAAACCAAGCTAGATGAACGACATCAGGGGGAGTTTCATTTCGTGCGTCAGCTTGCCGTTTTTCTGGCCGCCTCGGCCCTCGCGCTCAGCGCGCCCGCCTTTGCCGCCGACACGCCGGCCTATGGCGCGCCGGCGGCGTGGGTCGTGCCGCACGCCGGGCCGCTGCCCGCGGGCGACGCCGCGACGCCGTGGCTGCTCAGCGACGAACAGATTTTGATCGAGGCCGACAAGCGCTCGACCTTCACTGACCACGCCTTTCGCATCGCCTCGGCCGACGCGCTGCGCAACTGGGATGACCTGCAATTCGTGTGGCAGCCCGACCGCGACGACCTGATCGTCCACAGACTGGAGATCGTCCGCGGCGGCGCCACCATCGACCTGCTCGCGCAGGGGCTCAAGCTCACCGTGCTCCGCCGCGAAACCGCGTTCGAGCAGAAGATGATCGACGGGCTGCTCACCGCGACCGCCGCGATCGAGGATCTGCGCGTCGGCGACACGGTGCGCTTCTCGGTGACCGTCGTCGAGCGCAGCGACGTGCTCGCGGGCAATGGTGAGGCCTTTGCCGACGTCCAGCCGAAACCCGCCGCGATGGCGCAGGGCTCGCTCCGCGTGCTGTGGCCCAAGGCGCTGCCGGTGAAGTGGAAGGCGTTCGGCAAAGGCATAGCGCCGGTCGAGGCCGATCAGGGCGCCTACCACATCCTCACCCAGGTCCAGCCGGTGATCAAGCAGGACGAGATGCCGCAGGACGCGCCGCTGCGCTACCGCCGCCCACCCGGCCTCGAATTCTCGACCTTCGCGAGCTGGACCGACCTGTCGCGCACCGTCGCGCCGCTTTACGCAACGGCCGGCGCGGTCAAGGAGGGCGGCACGCTCGCCGCCGCGATCGACAAGATCGCTGCCTCGACCAAGGATCCCAAGGCGCGCGCCGCTGCCGCGCTCGCCTTCGTCCAGAACGAGATCCGCTATCTCTACAACGGCCTCGCCAACGGCAATTATGTCCCGCAGCAGCCCGAGGAGACCTGGACGCTGCGCTACGGCGACTGCAAGGCGAAGACGCTGCTGCTGCTCGCGGTGCTCGATCGCCTCGGCATCGCGGCGCAGCCGACGCTCGTCTATTCGACCCTCGGCGACGCGCTGCCCGACCGGCTGCCGACATTGGGCGCCTTCGACCATGTCATCGTCCAGGCGGCGATCGACGGCACCGACTATTGGCTCGACGGCACCACCGCGGGCACGCATGTCGAGGACCTCGCCGACGTCCCGCCCTTCCACAATGTGCTGCCGCTGACGACCGCCGGCCATGACCTCGCGCCGCTGCCCGTGCGGCGGCCGGCGCGGCCCGACATGACCGTCAGCATCGCCTACGACCAGTCGGCGGGCACCGCCTTCCCGCCGCTCTTCGACATGCGCTTCACGATGCGCGGGGAGCTCGCGACGCGGATGACGGGCATGGCGGCGCAGGCGACCCCCGAGCAGCTCCGCGACCTCGCGCAGGGCGCTCTCGGCGATTTCGTCAACAACGGCCAGATCCACACGCGCTCGATCGAGATCGACGAGGCGGCGGGCACCGCGACGATCCGCGCGGCGGGCATCGGCAACCTGCCGTGGGTCCGCGACGAGCAGCGTCCTTATGTCAAGCTCGACGGGCTGGTCGGCGATTTCGAGGTCAGCGCCGACCGCAGCCGCGCCGCGTGGCGGACCATCCCCGTCGCGGGCGGCCAGCCCGGCCTCATCGTGCGCGAAATCAGCCTCAAGCTGCCGCGCGCCGAAGGTTTCGCGATGGAGGGCGACACCGCCGCCGACCTGATGATCGCGGGCATCGGCATGCAGCGCGAGGCAAAGCTCGCCGGCAACAGCCTCGAACAGCGCGAGACGATCTGGACCACCGGGCGCGAGGTCGCGGTCGACCAGCTGCCCGCCGCGCGCGCGGCGACCGCCGCCGCCAAGCAGCGCGAATTCCGCCTGCGCGCGCCCGCGGGCTTCCCCTCGCGCACCGAGGAGATCGCCGAGGCGAAGAAGGCAAAGCGCCTCGGTCCGCTGCTCGCCGCCTATCAAAAGGCGATCGACGACGATCCCGAGGTCGCGAACGGCTATCTCAACCGCGCCGTCTTCCACGCCGGCATCTTCGAGCCCAAGGCGGCGATCGCCGACCTCGGCGAGGCGCTGAAGCGCGAGGCCGATGCCGCGACCTATCTCCGCCGCGCGGGCCTCTATTTCGACACCGGCGACTTCAAGGCCGCCCTCGCCGACACCGACGAGGTGCTCGCGCTCGATCCCGGGTCTGAAACCGCGCTCGACTACAAGATCCGCCTGTTCGCCGAACTCAAGCAGTTCGACGACTCGCTCGCGCTCAACGACGAACAGATCGCCGCGGCGAAGGACAAGCGCGGCTGGGTCGCGCTCAAGGCCGAAACGCTGGGCAAGGCCGGACGCGCCGAAGAGGGCGCCGCGCTGCTCGCCGAGGCGCTGACCGAGCGGCCGGGCGACCCCGGCCTGCTCAACGGACTCTGCTGGCTCAAGGGCACACGCTCGTTCGAACTCGAATCGGCGCTCAAGGACTGCACCCGCGCGATCGAGCTCACCGACGATCCCGCGGCGGTACTCGACAGCCGCGCGATGGTCTTCTTCCGCCTCGGGCGGATGGAGGAGGCGCGCGCCGATCTCGACGCAGCGCTCAAGATCAGCCCGAACATGCCGGGCTCGCTCTTCATGCGCGGCATCGTCAAGCTGCGCGGCGACGACCGCGCCGGCGGCCAGGCCGACCTCGCGCTCGCGCGGCTGCAACAGGGCCGCATCGACGACGAATATTCGGGCTTCGGGATCACGCCCTGAGGCGTCAGCGCACCATCATCCCGCGCTTGGCGACCGCGACGAAGCTGCCCGCGATCAGCGAAATCGCGAGCACCGCGATGACGTCGAGCGACGCGAGCGGCGCGTTCCAGCCGAGCGCGTCGAGCGCGGCCCAGGGCAGCAGCACCCCGGCCGAGATCAGGAAGGCCCAGGACGCGCCCTCCAGCCCCAGCTGGCGGTCGAACTCGTCATAAGAGCGCATCCAGGTATAGGAGAGCAGGCTCACGACCATCAGCACCGCGAGCGCCGCCAGCGCGATACCCGGCGCGACGATCCCCGCGGCAAAATCGGGCGTCCGCGCCAGCGCGAGCGACACCAAGGTCACCCCGATCCAGCCCATATAGAGCGCCGAACTCAAAAGCTTCGGCCGGTCCTCGACCAGCTCCTCGGCATCGCCGACATTGAGCACCTTCGCCCCGGCGCGCGGCGCCGCGAGCCCGAAACCGACCATCGCGCCGACCAGCAGGAACACCAGCCCGATCCCGCCCAGCACGATCCGCGACGGCCCCATCGCCGCGAGCATGCCTTCGCCGGCCGCCCACAGCGCCAGCGACACCGTGCCCGCGCCCACCGCAGCGCCGATAAGCGAACTGACCCCGGCCTTTTTCCACTTGCGCTTGCGTTCGTCGGTCATGGCGGCACTCATCCTTCGTCCTCCGGCTTCCAGTCGTCGATAAACAGCTCGCGCACCTCGAGCCCGAACAGGCCGGCCATGCGCAGCGCGAGCGGCAGGCTGGGGTCGTATTTGTCGGTCTCGACCGCGTTGATCGTCTGCCGCGAGACGCGCAGCCGGCGCGCCAGCTCGCCCTGGCTCCACCCCGCCGCCTCGCGATATTCGCGCACCCGGTTCTCCAACCTTCGCTCCCTTGCCTGTCAAGATCTCTTTACAGGCCGGTCGCGACACTGTCAAACACTCTTTACACCCCGCGCTTACGCTTTCGTAAGCCCCCGCCGCTATGACGACAGCGATCAACGGGGGATATGCGTGATGATCAAGAAGATGATGGCGATCGCGGCGGCGCTGCTGCTCGCGGGCTGCGGTTCGGGTGTGGGCGAGCTGGTCAGCCAGACCAAGACCGTCGCGGCGCCGCGCGAAGAGGTGTTCGCGAAAATGTTCGGCGACGATCAGCAGACCGACCTGCCGCTCGTCACCAACGGCGGCTCGACCCGGCTCTACGAACTGGTGATCGAAAAGAATGATCCCGAATGGGCAGCCGTGGCGCCCAAGGAGCGCCCCGAGGCCTATAAGGTCAAGTTCGCCGTCGCGATGGAAATCCCGCGCGAGACGCATATCATCTACAGCGTCGACGACGGCGCGCTGTCGACCGGCCTCAAATTCACCTTCGAGGAACTCGCCGCCGACAAGACGCGCGTCGCCTTCACCGTCGACGAGACGAGCGGCCACGACACCCAGGGGCTGACCGTCAACAAGCTCAAGATGCACGCGATCGCGCGCCAGGCGCTGAACAAGCTCGACGATTTCGACGAGGTGAAGGAACCCGCCTGACGCGGGCTTGCGGCGCGCGGCATCGCGCGCCACTATGCGGCTCCCCCACAGGAGCCTCTTTCATGAAATCGTTGCCGCTTGCCGCTCTCCTCGCTGCGTCGCTCGCGCTCGCCCCGGCAGCCGAGGCCAAGCTCTCGAAGCCCGAGGCGGCGATGGCGAAGACCGTGACCGCCGAGCAGGAGCGCTCGATCGCGCTGCTCGAAAAGCTGGTCAACCAGAACAGCGGCTCGCTCAACCTCGCCGGCGTCGAGAAGGTCGGCGCGATGATGCGCGCCGAACTCGAGCCGCTGGGGTTCCAGGTGATATGGAAGCCGATGCCCGAGACGGGGCGTGCCGGGCACCTGATCGCGGTGCACAAGGGCAAGCCCGATACCAAACGTCTCCTGCTCATCGCGCATCTCGACACGGTGTTCGAACCCGACTCGCCCTTCCAGACCTTCGTCCGCAAGGGCGACAAGGGTGAGGGGCCCGGCGCGGGCGACGACAAGGGCGGCATGGTCGTCATCGTCGCGGCGCTGCGCGCGATGCAGGCCGCGGGCACGCTGAAGGACGCCAATATCGAGATCCACATGACCGGCGACGAGGAAGACGCCGGCAATCCGATCGAGAAAGCGCGCGCCGACCTGATCGACGCGGGCAAGCGCAGCGACGTCGCGCTCGATTTCGAGGGGCTGGTGCGCGATGGCGGCGCCGACATGGGATCGGTCGCGCGCCGTTCGTCGGACAGCTGGACCGTTACCGCAACGGGCAAGTCGGCGCACAGCTCGGGGATCTTCAGCGCCGCGGCGGGCGACGGCGCGATCTATGAACTCACGCGCATCGTCCACCGCTTCCGCACCGAGCTGCCCGAGCCCAATCTGACCTTCAACGTCGGGCTGATCGCGGGCGGGCAGCAGGCCGAACTCGATGCGGGCGGCATTCGCGCGACCGCCAGCGGCAAGACCAATATCATCGCACCGATCGCGATCGCGCGCGGCGACCTTCGCGCGCTGTCGCCCGAACAGATCGAGCGGGTGAAGGCGAAAATGGCGGCGATCGTCGCCGAGCACGCCCCCGGCACCGGTGCGACTTTGACCTTCGACCCCGGCGGCTATCCCTCGATGGCGCCGACCGACGGCAACCGCGCGCTGCTCACCAAGCTCAACGGGGTAAACCGCGACCTCGGGCTCGCCGAAATGGCGCCGCTCGATCCGCTCAAGCGCGGCGCGGGCGACATCAGCTTCGTCGCCGCCGACGTCGACGGGCTCGCGGGGCTCGGTCCCTATTCGACCGGCGACCATGCGCCGGGCGAAGCGGTCGACCTGCCCAGCATCGGCCGCCAGGCGACGCGCGCCGCGATCCTGATGTCGCGCCTCGCTGCCGAAAAGCGCTGACCGCGCCGAATTTAGCGCCAGAGCGCGCTTGATTCATTCGCCGCCGTGATTAGGTAGCAATCCGATACGTATCTGAAACCGCCGATGGGAGAGAGATTATGAGCGATACCGAAACGCACCTGAAACAAAATTACATCGGCGGCCAGTGGGTCGACAGCAAGGGCGGCAAGCTCCACGACGTCATCAATCCCGCGACCGAAGAAGCGGCTTCGACCGTCGTGCTCGGCACCGCGGCCGACGTCGACGACGCGGTTGCCGCGGCGAAGGAGGCGTTCAAGAGCTTCTCGCAGACCAGCCGTGAGGAACGGCTCGAACTGCTCGGCCGCATCGTCGAGGAATATAAGAAGCGCGGCGCCGATCTCGCCAAGTCGATGGCCGCCGAAATGGGCGCGCCGGTCAGCTTCGCGGGCACCGCGCAGGTCGGCGCCGGTATCGGCGGCTTCCTCGGTACGATCGCCGCGCTCAAGGATTTCGCGTTCAGGGAACAGCATGGCGCGAACACCGTCGTCTACGAACCGATGGGCGTCGTCGGCATGATCACGCCGTGGAACTGGCCGCTCAACCAGATCGCGCTGAAGGTCGCGCCGGCGCTCGCCGCGGGCAACACGATGATCCTGAAGCCCTCGGAAGAATGCCCCGGCAATGCGGTGATCTTCGCCGAGATCCTCGATGCTGCGGGGGTGCCGCCGGGCGTGTTCAACCTGGTGCAGGGCGACGGGCCGACCGTCGGCAACGCGATCAGCGCACATCCGGGCATCGAGATGGTGAGCTTCACCGGCTCGACCCGCGCGGGCATCCTCGTCGCCAAGGCGGCGGCCGACACGGTCAAGCGCGTTCACCAGGAACTCGGCGGCAAGTCGCCGAACCTCGTCCTGCCCGACGCCGACCTCGAAACCGTGCTGCCCCCGACGGTGCAGGGCGTGCTCGTCAACACCGGCCAGAGCTGCATCGCGCCGACGCGCATCCTGGTCCACAAGGACCGCGAAGCCGAAGCCGTCGGCGTCATCAAGGCGATGTTCGACGGCACGTCCGTGGGTGACCCGATGGCCGAGGGCGGCCACCTCGGCCCCGTCGTCAACAAGGCGCAGTACGACAAGATCCAGGGCCTGATCCAGTCGGCGATCGACGAGGGCGCGACGCTCGAGACCGGCGGCACCGGCCTGCCGTCGAACGTCAACCGCGGCTATTATATCAAGCCGACGGTCTTCTCGGGCGTGACGCGCGACATGCGCATCGCGAACGAGGAAATCTTCGGCCCCGTCGCGACCGTCATGGCCTATGACGACATCGACCAGGCGGTCGATATCGCCAACGACACCGAATATGGCCTGTCGGCGGTGATCTCGGGCGACCCGGCAAAGGCCGCCGACGTCGCGCCGAAGCTGCGCGCCGGCATGGTCGCGGTGAACAGCTGGGGCCCGGCTCCCGGCGCGCCCTTCGGCGGCTATAAGGCGTCGGGCAACGGCCGCGAAGGCGGGCTGTTCGGCCTCAAGGACTTCATGGAAATCAAGGCGATCAGCGGCATCCCGGCCTGAGCCTGAGACCCTCCCCGTCGTATCGAGACGGGGAGGGTCTCACCACCCGGGGCCCGTCACCCCTTCTTGAACAGCGCCTCGGCGCTCGCCTTGAAGCCGCCCGCGGCGTCGCGGTGCTTCTTGGTGCGCGCGATCTCGGCCTCGAGCACCGCGATGCGGTCGGCGAGCTCGTCGACCGACAAGGGATCGAGCGCCTGCTTGGTGAGCGCGGCCAGCACATCGTCGCGGCGGCGGGGAAGGTCTTCGTCTTCCATCACGGGCATCCTACTCTTTTCGCGGGCCGAACTTGTTGACCCGCCGCCCCGGGCTGTCAATAAGGCGCGCCTGTGGGAAATAGCGGAAAGCAGGGGGACCAAGACGTGACCAGCGTGCCGGACAGCATGACCGCCATCGCCATCAGCGCGCCGGGCGGGCCCGAGGTTCTTGTCCCCGAAACGCGTCCCGTGCCGCGACCGGGACCGGGCGAACTGCTCGTCCGCGTCGCCGCGGCGGGGGTCAACCGCCCCGACGTGCTGCAGCGCATGGGCTTCTATCCGCCGCCGCCGGGCGCGTCGGACCTGCCGGGGCTCGAGATCGCGGGGACCGTCGTTGCGGTGGGGCCGGGGGGCGATCCCGAGATGCTGGGGCAGGCGGTGTGCGCGCTCGTCGCGGGCGGCGGCTATGCCGAATATTGCCTCGCGCCGGCGGGAAGCTGCCTGCCGGTGCCGCGGGGCTTTTCGATGGCCGAAGCCGCAGCGCTGCCCGAAACGGTCTTCACCGTGTGGCACAATCTGTTCGAGCGCGCGTGGGTGATGGAGGGCGAGACCGTGCTCGTCCACGGCGGCACCAGCGGCATCGGCACCACCGCGATCGGGCTGTGCAAACTCTTCGGGATCAGGGTCATCGTGACCTGCGGCAGCGCCGACAAATGCGCCGCCGCGACCGCGCTCGGTGCCGACCTCGCCGTCGATTATTTGAGCGAGGATTATGTCGCGGCGGTGAAGGCCTTCACCGGCGGCGCGGGGGTCAACGCCGTGCTCGACATGGTCGGCGGCGACTATGTGCCGCGCAACCTCGAATGCCTCGCCGACGACGGACGCCACGTCACCATCGCCTTCCAGCGCGGGGCCAGGACCGAGATCGACATTTCGCAGGTCATGCGCCGCCGGCTGACGATGACCGGCTCGACGCTCCGCGCCCGCAGCGCCGACTTCAAGGCGGCGCTGGCGGACGAAATCGCGCGCACCGTCTGGCCGCGCCTGAGCGAAGGCGCGTGGAAGCCCGCGATGGACCAGGCCTTTCCGCTCGCCGAGGCGGCCGCGGCGCACGCGCGCATGCAGGCGGGCGAACATGTCGGGAAAATCGTGCTCAGCGTGGGGTGAATTGAGGAACGCGCATCGCCTTTCGGCGGTTGGTCAGAGGCGGCGGGGGCCGTTCTGAATACCACTAGGAGATTTTCCATGCGCTTTTCTTATGCCTCGGTCGCGGTCCTAGCGCTCGGCCTTGCCGCCTGTTCGCAGCCGGCGACCGACCAGCCCGCGGCGCAGCCCGAGAAGAGCGCGGCGGCGAGCGACGACCTGCCGCCGCCGATCAAGCCCGTCGATATCCCGACCAAGGGCGGCGACGGCTCGCCGATCGAACTGGCCGGGCTGACCGAGGCTGACGTCAGCGGCGCCAAGCTGCCCGGCGAGCTCGGCTGCAGCTTTGCCGCCGACGCCGCGACCCCGCCGATCCTGGTCGCGATGGGCGATGTCGCGTCGAGCGATCCGGCGCGCGGGATCGTAAAAGTCGCCACCACGATCGAGCGTGTCGCCTCGCCCGGCGGTTTCGACGGCATGACCAAGGGCGCGCGCTTTACGGGCAAGGGGCTGCAACTGCGCCTCGCGCTCACCGGCCCCGCGACGGGCGGTGGCGAATCGCCGCCGAGCCCCGCGACGCTCACCGCCGACCGCGCCGACGGCGCGGTGCGGGTGTTCGCGGGAGAGTGGCGCTGCGGACCGTAAGGGTCGCTTGCGACGGCCGCACGATCCCCGCATAGAGGCACGGGGCGATGCCGGGGGGCGTCGCCGCTGCCTTTTGGGGGAAGCGATGAGCGACTGGCCGATCCTTCACGAATATGCCGCCAGCGGCAATTGCTACAAGATCCGCCTGACCGCGGCCTTGCTCGACTACCCGATCGAGCGGCGCGAATATGACATCATGAAGGGCGAGACGCGGACGCTCGCGTTTCTGGAACAGGTCAATCCGAACGGGCGTATCCCGGTGCTGCAGGTCGGCGACAAGTTCCTGCCCGAGAGCAACGCCGCCTGTTTCTGGCTCGCCGACGGTACGCATCTGGTCCCGCACGACCGCTTTCAGCGCGCCGACATGCTGCACTGGATGTTCTGGGAACAATATAATCACGAGCCGAACGTGGCGACGCTGCGCTTCTGGATGAAATGGGTCGGCGAGGCCAATTTCAGCGACGTCCAGCGCGCGCTGGTGCCGGTCAAGCGCGAGGCGGGCGCGGCGGCGCTTAAGCTGATGGACGAGCATCTCGCGGGACGCGAGTGGCTGGTCGGGCCGGGGCTGACGCTCGCCGACATCGCGCTTTACGCCTATACGCACGTCGCCGAGGACAGCGGGCTGTTTTCGCTGGCGGAATATCCCGCGGTACAGGCCTGGATCGCGCGGGTCGAGGGCGAGCCGGGCTTTGTGGCGATGGGGGCTTAGCCCGGCAGGATATTGCTCCCCCGCATCGCAAGTCTTATCGTCCCAGCATGATCATCTTCCTGATCTGGGCCGTCTGCTGCGTCGCCGCCGTCTACAAGGAGCGGCTTCTGCTATGGGCATTCCTGTGCGCCGCGCCTCTGGCGGTGGTTTCCATCGAATGGCTGAACCGGCCGGAGCAACCGCAGCCCGATTTCGGCTATTATCCGTGGGGGCCCATCGCGCTGTTCTTGGGGATTGCGATCGTCATCTCGGCCACGGGCACGCTCAGCATCGTTCGCGCGGAGCTTCGGTCGGGGCGGCCTGACGGTGGGGGATAGCAATCTGGGCTTTGTGGCGATGGGGGCCTAAGTGCATCGGCGCTGCATGCTCTTGGCAACGTTGCTGTTTTGCGCATCCTGCGACCGCCCGGCGATCGAGCCGGCCGACAGTTTGGTCGGCGCGACGGATATGCCGTCCGCGAAACAGCTGTCGCAGGAGGCGATCGAGATCAACCGGGGCTTCGGCGGCGGATACGGCTTCGGCGAGCATTTCCTGTCCTATCAATTGCGCGCGGATAACTTGCTGACGGTCGTATGGACCTTTCGGCCCGACGACGACGTTCGGGGCCGGGAGTCCTTTCGGCTCCCGTCGGATGTTGCCGAAAACGCCCGGCGTGCATTGTGGCGGCTGCGACCGAAGGAAGCCGGAGGAATGGACCATGACGTCCGGCCGACGGGGTGCACGAGCCGCTCGCCCCATGACTTGGGAGAAATGGTCGTCCTGTACACGGAAGCTGACGAAGAGCGCTTCCGACTGTTCACATCGCCCTATCCCGGCAGTTGCGACAACGCAGCCGCGAAGGAAGCGCGCAAGGTCATCCGCGATGTGCTTGCGTCGTTCCCACATTCGGATGTTGCAACTGCCTATTCCCGGGCCGAAGCAGCGGACGAGGCGCGGTAGGTGCATTGGCGGCGCCGAATCCCCGCACTTGCCCCTTTTTCGAAACCGGCATATAGCCGCTGCCAATGTCCGGCCGCCCCGCGAGGGGCGGCCCTTATTATTTGCGCTTTTGGAGAGCAGTCATGGCCAATGCCGATGCCACCCCGTTGATGCCGCACGCGACCGCCGCCTGGCTGGTCGACAACACCGGCCTTACCTTCGTCCAGATCGCCGAATATTGCGGCATCCACATCCTCGAGGTCCAGGCGATCGCCGACGAGACCGCCGCGACCAAATATACCGGCCGCGACCCCGTGCGCGCGCACGAGCTGTCGATGGACGAGATCGAAAAGGGTCAGAACGACCCCAATTACAAGCTCAAGATGAGCAAGCAGGCGCAGGACACGATCCGCCGCACCCGCGGCCCCCGCTACACGCCCGTCAGCAAGCGCCAGGACAAGCCCGACGGCATCGCCTGGATCCTGAAGAACCACCCCGAAGTGTCGGACGGCGCGATCGGCAAGCTGATCGGCACGACGCGTAACACGATCGGCGCGATCCGCGACCGCAGCCACTGGAACAGCGCCAACATCGTGCCCAAGGATCCGGTGACACTCGGCCTCTGCTCGCAGCGCGAGCTCGACGCACTCGTCGCCAAGGCGGCGAAGAAAGCCGGTATCAAGGCGCCGGAGGACAGCCGTTTCGAGGGCGACCGCGAAGCGCTTCTCGAGGAGCTGCGCGCCGAGCGCACCGCCGCCGCCGAAGCGCGCGCCGCCGAGGAAGCCGCCGAAGCGGCGAACGACGAAACGGCCGCATAAGGCGTGGCGTCGGTCAGCGACGACGAGGGCATCCCGGCGGCCAGCGGCTCGCCGGACGCCTCGCTGACCCAGGACGACAGCTTCACCGCGACCAGCCACGCCGGGCTGACCTACCCCTGGGGCGATGCCGCGCCGGGGGCGGGCGAGACGATCCGTATCGCGCCGGGGATCAGCTGGGCGCGCATCCCGATGCCGGGCTCGCTCGGCCATATCAACAGCTGGATACTGGACGACCATGACGGCGTCGCGGTGGTCGACACCGGCGTGTGCCTGACCATCTGCTCGGACGCGTGGAAGGCGCTCTATGCCGGCGCGCTCAGGGATGTGCCGGTCACCCGCGTCATCGGCACGCACCTCCACCCCGACCATATCGGCCTTGCGGGCTGGATCGCGAAGAAGAAGGGCGTCCAGCTCTGGATGACGCGCGGCGAGATGCTGACCGCGCGGATGATCGTCGGCGACACGGCCGAGACGGTGCCCGAGGAGGCGCTGGTCCAGTCGCGCGCCGCGGGCTGGGACGACGAGCAGATCGAAGCGCAGCGGAACGGCGGCTGGGGCCGCTTCGCCATGGTGATGTACCCGCTGCCGCGCAGCTATCGGCGGATCAAGGACGGCGATGTGCTCGACATGGGCGCGCACAAGTGGCGCGTCGTCGTCGGGTCGGGGCACAGCCCCGAACATGCGTGTCTGTGGAACGAGCGCGAGGGCGTGCTGGTCTCGGGCGACCAGGTGCTGCCGCGGATCAGCTCGAACGTTTCGATCAACATCACCGAGCCTGACGCCGATCCGCTCGGCGAATGGCTGGCCTCGATCGACAAGCTGATCGCGACGGTGCCCGCCGACGTGATCACCTGTCCCGCGCACGGCCAGCCGTTCAAGGGGCTGCACGTCCGCCTGATGGCGCTCCGCGACGAGCATCGCATGCGGCTCTACAATCTGTCGGAGGCGATCGCCAAGGCGCCGATGCGCGCGGTCGACAGCTTCCCCTTGCTGTTCAACCGGCCGATCGGGCCGGAGCAATTGGGCATGGCGACCGGCGAGGCGCTCGCGCATCTGCGGCGGCTCGAGGTCGAGGGGCGGATCAAGCGCGAGGATCGCGACGGCGTGTGGTGGTACCACGGGGCCGCGTGACGGCCGCGTGGCATTTCAAAGTTCAGTAAAGTTCAGCCCTTTGGGCATCCCGATCCGGGCCTCGCGGCGCGCTGGACGCGCCCGGCACGGTGGACTGCGGTCGTATCGGCAAGGCGGGCGGCGACGGCTCTTGTTCACCGACTGAACGAGTCGGATGAAGGCTGACACAGCCGGATAATGTAGGAAAGGCTTATTTGTAGTCGATGTCCGCTTTGGGGTGATGAGCGGACGTTCCTTGATGGCGTAAGACACTTGGGCTAGCCACCGTCGAATGGAAACCGACGAGCTACCGCCCAAGGTCCTTACGTCAATTCAGAGCCTTTGCGCTAAGGGCGACAAACTTGCGGCTGGCAGAAAGTTTGAAGAAGCGATCAGTCAATATGATCGTGCTTGGCAACTTGTCCCAGATCCCAAGAACCATTGGAACGCAACCACATGGATTCTGGCCGCGATTGCAGATGCGGCATTTCTCTCAGGGTACAGAACGTCTGCCCGCGACGCGCTTGAATACGCGATGTCGTGTCCAGGAGCTGTTGGGAATCCGTTCCTTCATCTCCGCCTCGGTCAAGTGTTGTATGATGCTGGAGAGCATGATCGCGCGGCTGACGAGTTGATGCGAGCCTATATGGGCGGGGGTGTAGAACTATTCGAGACCGAAGACGCTATCTATCTATCATTCCTTCGGAGCCGAGCGGTGTTAGACTGAATGTCCGCAATCGGTCGTTTGCTGTCTCTCCTTCAGAGCAGTGCCCACAGGTGCGTCCTTTTTTGTTTCGCGCAAAGACGCAAAGACACGAAGAGGCTGGCACGCGACCGCTAGGTCGCCTCCACATCAACGCTGCGTCAAGATGCGGCATCGGAAGAAAAAGCCGCTTCGCGGCCGGCGCGACATCTTCGTGTCTTTGCGTCTTTGCGCGAAACAATATCACCGACATAGGCGACATGGCGGTCCGTCGCTGCCTTGCGCGGCCTCTGCCCAAGCCGTCACTTCGGCCGGTTCATCACCCAGCTGAACGCCATGGCGTTGAAGACGGTATAGAGGCCGTAGAGCAAAAGCCCGGTGAACCAGTTGCGCGTCGCGATCGCCATCGCGCCGACCAGCAGCAGGAATTCGAAGACATAGGTGATGTTCGGCCCGACCTTGTCGGCCAGCGGCTTCACCATCTGCCGGATCAGCGGGTCGTCGCTTTCCATGAAGGCGCGGTGCATCGCGAAATTGCCGATGCCTGCGGCGAAAATGGCGATGATCGCGATCCACATAGCTATGCAAATGGGGCGCGCGGGGTGGAAATGCCAGCGGATTTGCGGTTAAGGTCGCGGTCGATGCGGGGCCTTCCCGCTGCCAACGATCGCCGAACCCGGTCCCTGCCCCAGGAAGGACGTCTTCGATGACCGCTCTCCCCCGTCTCGCGGCGCTCGCGCTGCTCGCTTCCGCCGCGCCGCTTGCGCTCGCCGCCCAGCCCGATGCGCCGCCGCCGGTGACCACCGATCCCGTGCTGACCAACCCGGTGCCCGAAGTGCCGGTCGCGCCCGCGCCGAAGCTCCCCGACGCGGTGCGCGCGATGCTCGACGCGGCGATCGCCAGCGGCAAGGAGGCCGACGTCGATACCGTCGCTAAGCTCGCGAAGGACACCAACCCCGGCGCGGGCGAAGAGATCGAGCTGATCGTCGCCGACTTCCGGGCCGCGCGCAGCAAGGCGAAGGAGGCCGAGGCCGCGGCGGCGCAGGCGAAGCTGGCGCAGGCCAAGATCTGGCAGAACTGGAAGGGCGAGGGGCAGGTCGGCGGCTCGCTGAGCAGCGGCAACACCAAATCGGCGGGGCTGAGCGCCGGGGTCGCGCTCGCGCGCAAGGGGATCGACTGGACGCACAAGCTGCGCGCGCAGGCCGATTACCAGCGGACGAACGGCAAGACCTCGGTCGAGCGCTATCTGGTCGAGGTCGAGCCGCAATATCGCATCGACGACCGCGGCTTCGCTTACGGGCTCGGCCGCTGGGAGCAAGACCGCATCCTCGGTTACGACGCGCGCTGGAACGCCTCGGCGGGGCTCGGTTATAAATTGCTCGACGGCAAGTCGGTCGCCTTGAGCCTGAAGGGCGGGCCGGCGTGGCGTCGCACCGAGTTTCTCCGCGGTCCGACCGAGGACGAGCTCACCGGCTTCGCGGGGCTCGATTTCGGCTGGCAGATGTCGCCGACCTTGCGGCTCACCCAAGTGGCCTCGACCGTGGTCGGCGAGGCGAACAGCTCGACCAGCTCGCTGACCGCGCTCAACGCAAAGCTTTCGGGCAAGCTGTCGGCGCGGCTCGCCTATGCGGCGCAGATCGATTCGAGCCCGCCGCCGGGGGTCGAGAGCGTCGACACGCAGACGCGGTTTACGCTGGTGTACGGTTTCTAGTCGAACACCTCAGCGCCGCCGATCGTCTCGCCCTCGGCGAGCAGACCGACGCCGGGGACGTGGTTGAACTCGATGCGGATGCCGTCGGGGTCCTCGAACAGGATCGAATAATAGCCCGGCGCCCAGGGCTCCTCCTGCGGGCCGTGCACGAAGACGATGTCGCTACGGTCCTCGAGGAACGTATAGATCCGGTCGACCGCGCCGCGGTCGCGCAGGCGGAAGCAGGCGTGGTGCAGCCCCGGCGCGCCCTGGTCGAAGCGCTTGCCAGCATTCTTGGCGCTGCCGGTGCGGATGCCGATCGCGGTGCGTCCCCCGACGCCATAGAGCATCGCGTCATTGTCGAGCACGACCTTGAGCTCGAGGTAGCGAATGACGTCGCGCCAGAAGGCCGTCGAACGCGCGAAGTCGCCCGCGGTCAGGATGACGTGGGCCACTCCGTTGAGGTCGCTCATTTTATCGCCGCGAGTACATAGAGGAATTCGGCGAAGCCCATCGTCGCGTCGACCAGCCCCGCGACCTTGGGGTTGGTCGAATCGATCAGGAAATATTCGTCGGGGGCGTGCGCGCCCGATCCGTGGCCGATGCCGAAATGCGCCGCGGGGATCGACACCGGCGGCGCGGTGAAGGTCGACCCCGGCCAGCTGCCCGCCATGCGCGGGTTGAGGCTCGTCGCGACGCCGAGCTTCTTGTAGGTCGCGAGTTCGGAGCGCACGAGGCGGCTGTCCTCGGCAACCTCGGTCGGGTCGTAGCCGCCCGAGACATTGACCTCGACATCGGTGAAGCCATGCTTGTCGAGATGCGCGCGCAGCTTCTTCTCGGCCTCGGCCCGCGTCTGGTTGGGCACGAGGCGCAGGTCGAGCTTGGCGACCGCGCGGCCGGGCAGCACAGTCTTGCCGCCGGGGCCGGTATAGCCCGCGACCAGCCCCTCGATATTGACCGTCGGTTCCTGCGCGAGGCGGATCAGCGCGTCGTCGTAGCGGAGGTTGTCGATCCAGTGCGTAATGCCGAGCGCCGCCTTTTGCTGCTCTTCGTCGCCCGCCTTCGCCGCAGCGCGGATCAGCTCCTTCTCGCGCGTCGTGAGCGGGCGGACATTGTCGAACCAGCCCTCGATCGCGGGCGTGTTGCCGCCGTCGGTGACGAGCGTCTGCAGCGCCTGCACCAGCCGCCAGGCGGGCGAATCGACCATCGCCTTCAGGCTGGAATGGACGTCGCCCTTGGGGCCGCGGCCCCATTTCTCGCCGCTGGCGATCAGTTCGAGTTCGATGATGCCTTTCGAGCCCAGATTGACCGTGACATTGCCCGACTTGCCCTGCGAGGCGAAGGGGATGAAGATGCCCTCGCACTTCTTGAGCGCGGCGAGGATATTGGGCTTGGTCGCGATCTGGCGGAAATGCGGCGAGCCAATCTCCTCCTCGCCCTCGCACACCAGCACGATGTTCACCGGCAGCTTGGCCTTGGCGGCGCGGATCGCGTGGAGCGCGGCGAGGAAGCTCGCCTCGGGCCCCTTCTGGTTCACCGCGCCGCGGCCCATGATCGCCTGGCCGAAGCCGGGGCGGTCGACCATCTTGCCCTCGAGCGGCGGCGACGACCATTCGGACGCGTCGAACTGTTTCACGTCGTACATGAAATAGATGCCGAGCGTGCGCGGTGCGCCGACGTCGATCGTGCCGAAGACGCCGGGATGGCCGTCGGTGGGCACGATCTCGACATTGGTGAAGCCCGCGTCCTTCGCGAGCTCGGCCATATAGGCCGCGCCCTCGGCCATGCTGCGGTTCTCGGCGGCGATCGAGGGGAGCGCGATCCAGTCGCGCAGCCGCTTGATCGACGCGTCCTTGCCCGCCTCGGCCGCCTTGCGGATATCCGCCATCGGCCCGGTCGCGGCGAGCCCCGGCAGCGGGCGCATCAGCATCGCTCCGGCGGAAAGCATCGCGCCGCCGCGAATCAGGTCGCGGCGGTTCCAGGCCTTGACGTTACGGAATTCCATTCGGCGTCCCCTTAAGCTGTTCGTATGCGAAGCAGTTTGGCGCCTCGCGCGCGGAACGCAAGCCGTGCGGTGATCAGCCGGTTTTTTGCCAATAACCGGCCATCAGCTCGCCGACCCAGTCGGGCTGGCCGATGGGGCCGCGCGGCAGGAATTCGCGCATCACCGGCTTGATGTCGAGCACCGGCGTGCCGTCGATCGCGTCGAGCCCCTCGACCTCGACCGACAGGCCCTCGACGCCGATGATCCGGCAGGTGGTAAGGCCGAGGCGGTTGGGGCGGTTCTTGCCGCGCTGCGCGAAGATGCCGACCAGCGGCCAGTCGCTGCGGTTCCGCGGATGGCGCGCGCCGGTCTCGATCCTGTCGTCGGGCACCTGGTCGAAGACGAAGATCACTTCGGCGTGGCTGAAATCGCCGAGCCCCGCGAGCGCGTCGGGGGTGAAGCGATCGGGGGCGAGGGCGATCCGCGCGCGGCTGGCGCCCCAATCGTCGTCGACGGCCTCGGTCCGCCCGCCGCGGACATGGCCGATGGGGAAAAGGGTGAAGCTCATGGGTCCCTCCTTTGCGCGATTGACGCCGCTGCTGCCCGGCGCATAGCCTTGCGCGGACGAGGAGGCGAGCGATGGATTTTGCGGGCAAGAGCGTCACGATCACCGGCGGCGCGACGGGGATCGGTTTTGCGCTGGCGAAACGGCTCGGCGCGGCGGGGGCGCGGGTGATCCTGAGCGAACCGCGGGCGGAGAAGCTGGGCGAGGCGGTCGCGGCGCTCGATGCGCTCGGCATCGAGGCGCTGGCCTTCGCGGGCGACGTCACCGATCCGGCGTCGGTCGAGGCGCTCGCCGATTTCGCCTGGGAGCGGCACGGCCGCGCCGACGCGGTGATCGCCAATGCCGGCATCGGCGGCCCCCGCGCGTCGGTGATCGACTGCGATCCCGCCGAAGCGCGCGCCTTGTTCGAGGTCAATTTCTGGGGGGTGTGGACCACACTCGCGGCGTTCGGCCGCCGCTTCAAGGCCGATGGCAAGCCGTCGGGCCTCTATGCGACCGCGTCGGAGAACAGCTTCTTCAATGCGCTGCGGGTCAATGGCGGGGCCTATGTCGCGAGCAAGCATGCGGTGCTCGGGCTGATGGACATGCTGCGGAACGAGGTCGCGCCCGCGATCGACGTGGGGGTGATCATCCCCGGCTGGGTCAAGTCCGACATGACGCGCCACGCCGAACCCGCGATGGACGCCGACGCCTTCGCGGGCCGCATCGTGCCGCAGATGGAGGCCGGCGAATTCTACCTCGTCAGCCACCCCTATAATGTCGTGCGCATGGAAGAGCGCTGGGGCGAAGCCTATGCGGCCTATGCCAAATATGCGCCGCGCACGCCGGGCGACGAGGCGTGGGACGTGCAGAAAGTGATCGAATCGCAGATGGCCATCAAGCGGCGCGATTAGGGCATATCGCCCGCCGCCATCGGCGCAGCGTCACTCACCCATTCCCAGCAGCAACGGCTTTGCGGGGTCAGCTTGAACGCGGCGTTGAGCGCCTCGACCGCACCGCCCGGCAGCACGCTGATCCATGCGCCCTGGTCGGTCCAGAGCCAGGCGAAGCGCAAGCCGCTGTCCGCGGCATCGAGCCGCGTCGCGAGCGCGTGGTGGATATGGGTCGAGAGATATTTGACGTCGCCGGCATAGCGGAGGGTCACCGCCTCGCCGTTGAGGGTCATCGCGACCGTCACCGGAATGCGGCTGCCGGTTTCGGTGCCATGCTGGATGCGGAGGTCGCTGACGGCGAGTCCGCCGCCCGCGAGACGGACGAGGTCGGCGATCTGCGCCGCCTCATCCTGTTCGGCCTTGCTGTCGTGCATCACCAGATTGGCCATCCACGCCGCGGGATCGGCATCGGGGTGATAATAGGACGCTTCTTCGAGCACGGTCAGGATCGTGTCGGGCTTCACGCTCTCGTCCATGTCGGCGACCCCGGCGTAGAGCAGCGCCGGGTCGGGCGTGTCGGGCGCGAAGACGCCATGCTCGGCCATGATCGCGACGGTCTTGCGCACCGCGGCCTGTCGCGCCGGGGTCAGCTCGGGCGGCGCCCTGCGCGGCGGCGGGGCTACCGGCTGCGGCGCTTCGCGGCGACGGAACAGGCCGGCGATGTCGCGAAAAAAGGACAGGAAGACCGCGGCGCCGCCGGTGATGAAGCCGCCCATGAGGACCGAGAAAAAGGCCTTTGCCCCGACGCCGGTGCCCGCACCGAAAGGGACGAGCAGGAAGAACAGCACCGCCACCACCAGGGCGGTAGTGAACCAGATCGCGGATCGGTTCACGGTCGTGCGGCCCTCACGCCTTCTCCAGCAGCCTCTCGTCCTTGATGCGCTTTTGCCACAGCATCGGCGCGTTGACGTGGACGTTCTGGCCTTCGCTGTCGACCGCCACGGTGACCGGGAAGTCCTGCACCTCGAACTCGTAGATCGCCTCCATGCCAAGGTCGGCGAAGCCCACCACCTTGCTGCCCTTGATCGCGCGCGCGACGAGATAGGCGGCGCCGCCGACCGCCATCAGATAGGCGCTCTTGTGCTTCGCGATCGCCTGCGTCGCGGCGGGGCCGCGTTCGGCCTTGCCGACGCAGGCGAGCAGGCCCTGGTCGAGCATCATGTCCATGAACTTGTCCATGCGCGTCGCGGTCGTGGGGCCCGCGGGGCCGACGATCTCTTCGCCGACGGGGTCGACGGGGCCGACATAATAGATGACGCGGCCCTTGAACTCGACCGGAAGCTGCTCGCCCTTCGCGAGCATGTCGGCGATGCGCTTGTGCGCGGCGTCGCGGCCGGTGAGCATCTTGCCGTTGAGCAAGAGGCGGTCGCCCTGCTTCCAGCTCGCAACCACCTCGGGGGTCAGGCTGTCGAGGTCGACGCGGATCGCCGCCTGGTCGGGTTTCCAGTCGATCTGCGGATAGTCCGCGAGCACCGGCTTTTCGAGATAGGCGGGGCCGCTGCCGTCGAGCGTGACGTGAGCATGTCTTGTGGCGGCGCAGTTCGGGATCATCGCGACGGGCTTCGACGCTGCGTGCGTCGGCCAGTCGGCGATCTTGACGTCGAGCACGGTGGCGAGGCCGCCGAGTCCCTGCGCGCCGATGCCGAGCGCATTGACCTTTTCATACAGTTCGATGCGCAGTTCCTCGGTCGGGTTCGACGGCCCGCGTGCGAGCAGCTCGGTCATGTCGATCGGGTCCATCAGCGACTGTTTCGCGAGCAGCATCGCCTTCTCCGCGGTGCCGCCGATGCCGATGCCGAGCATGCCCGGCGGGCACCAGCCGGCGCCCATCTGCGGCACCATTTCGAGCACCCAGTCGACGATCGAGTCCGACGGGTTCATCATCTTGAACTTCGACTTGTTCTCGCTGCCGCCGCCCTTCGCCGCGACGTCGATCACGACCTTGGCGCCGGGGACCATCTCGACGTTGAGCACCGAGGGGGTGTTGTCCTTGGTGTTGACGCGGCTGAACGCCGGGTCGGCGAGGATCGAGGCGCGCAGCTTGTTCTCGGGATGGAGATAGGCTTTGCGCACGCCCTCGTCGACGACCTGTTGCAGGCTGCGGGGTGAGTCGAGGCGGCAGTCCATGCCCCATTTGATGAAGACGGTGACGATGCCCGTGTCCTGGCAGATCGGGCGATGCCCTTCGGCGCACATGCGGCTGTTCGACAATATCTGCGCCATCGCGTCCTTCGCGGCGGGCGACACTTCGCGTTCATACGCCGCGGCAAGCGCGCGGATATAGTCCATCGGGTGGAAATAGCTGATGTACTGGAGCGCGTCGGCGATGGTCTCGACGAGGTCGTCTTCGCGGATGATGACAGTGTTCATGGGTGCAGCCCCCTTTGCCCTGTTTCAGGATTCGTCCGAGTCCCTAGACCCGGCAGCGGGCGACGGAAAGGGGTTAGACGTCGCTCCGGCGGCGCCCGAAGCTGCGCGGCGCTGTGCCGGGTGGCGGCGGCGGTTCATCGGCCTCGCCGCGGTCGGCGGCGCGGCGCTGCGGCGCCTCAGGCTCGAAATCGACCAGCGGCGCCTTTTTGAGGAGGGCGTAGCCGCTGCCGATGAGCGCGGTGCCGAGCAGGCCGATCCAGCCCGCGCCGATCGCTGCGGTCAGCGTCCAGCCGAAAGCGGGCGGCGACACGAGCGCCATCGGGACGGTGAGCAGGGGCACGAGGATCAGCGTGCCCGCGAGCTGCCAGCGCCGCGACATCTGGGTGAGCGCGGCGCCGATCGCGGCATTGGCGAGCGCGAGAGCCAAGAACTTCGCCGCGACGGGCCAGGGCAGGCTGGCCATCGACGGCGAATAGTCGCCGACGGTGAAGGCGGCCTGGATGTCGAAGAGCAGCCAATTCTCATAGGCGTCGCACAGCGCCGCCGCGACCGGGAGCAGCGCTGCGGCCAGCAGCCAGCGCAGGCGAAGCTCGCGCCACAGCGCGACCAGTCCGCTGGTCGCGAAGGCGGCATAGAGCAGCATGAACAGATAATCCTGTTCGTTGCCCGCGCGCATCGCCGCGAGCCGCGCGACCTGCCCGGGGTCGCTTTCGGGCCCGAACACCGCGAGCAGGTCGGCCTGGCTCCGCGCAAATTCGAACGCAATGACGGGCGCGCCATAGCCTGGAGCGTGGGCATAACCGGCCTGCGGAAAGACCTGCGCCAGCGAAAGGCTGAACAGCAAGGTGCCGATGCCGAGTGCGAGCGTGGCGTACCACCAACCGGTCGGCGCGGGCGCCCGCATCCGCTGCGCCTCGACCCAGCGCTGGAGCCCCCCGCTCATGCGCCGCGCCCGATGGGGATCAAATTATTGGCACTCGGCGCATTTGCCGCGCACCTCGATCACCGGCCGTTCGGCGGCGAAGCCGGTGGCGTCGGCGGCGGCGCGCACGCCGTCGGAGAGCTTGTCGTTGTCGATATGCACCGCGCTGCCGCAGCTGTCGCAGATCAGGAAGATGCAGTCGTGCAGGCAGCCCGGGTGGCTGTTCGCGACGAAGGCGTTGGCGCTCTCGACGCGGCGGACGAGGTTGTTCGCCACAAACAGGTCGAGGATGCGATAGACGCTGTTCGGCGCGACGCGCTTGCCGCGGTTCTTCGACACGATGTCGGCGATTTCATAGGCGCTGGCGGGCTTGCCGATCTTGGCGACCGCGTCGAAAATCTGCGCGCGCATGTCGGTCCAGGCCTCGCCCGCAGCTTCGAGCGCGGTCTGCGCCGCGCTGGCGAGCGAGGCGCCGCTGGCCTCGACGTGCGGATGGTCATGCTTGCCCATTGGCTTGTCCTCGGGCGCGGGTAAATCCTGCGCTAACTAGCGTTCAATGTAGGATGTTTGCGGGGCGCCCGCAAGCCGCGGACCGGTGCGTTCCGGCCCAGCGCCTATGATGCCGTCAGCTGCGCGCGCGGCGGTTGAGGTCGTGGCCCAATGCGACGACCGCGACGCCGATCATCGTCGCCAGCACTTCGCTGCCGTCGTGCGGCCGCGACAGCGCGCCCGCCATCATGCCGAGCCCGAAGCTGCCGACCGCGAAGGGCATGATATAGCCGTGGCTGAGCACGCCCGAGACGAGCGTCACCAGCGCGAAGCCGATCGCGATGACCAACCCGACCTCGTGGAACAGGTGATTGTCGAGGAACACCCCGCCGACCGAAGCGAGCGAAGCGAAAAAGACCGTCGTCGCGAGGCAGTGCACGAGGCACAGCCCCGACAGCCCCATCGCCAGCTGGTCGCCCGACAGCGAGGTCAGCGGCCGCGAATCGCGCGCAGCCCGAACCAGCGCGCCGAGGCGCGTCGTGGCATGGCTGTGGCCGGCGACCTGCGTCACCCGATTCTCCGTTCAACGATCTGGACGCTTGATATGGCATAACATAGCAAAGGTTACAACATCACATGGCGAATCTTTTCTTTTCGCCGCGCGGCCGGTTTCGGGCTAGCCTTGGTCCGGACGATAGGGGGGAGCATGGTGAATGACCGATCTGGCCCAGCCGCTGACTTTGCCATGCGGTGCGGTGTTGCCGAACCGCATCGCCAAGGCGGCCATGACCGAGGGAATGGCGACCCCCGACGGCCGTGCGACGCCCGAACTCGAGCGGCTCTACGGCCTCTGGTCCGACGGCGGCGCGGGGCTGCTGATCGGCGGAAATCTGGTGATCGACAAGGATCATCTCGAACGCCCGGGCAATGTCGTGATCGACCGCCCGCCCGATGCCGATGCGATGGCGCGGCTGACGCGCTGGGCGGCCGCCGCGACCCGGAACGGCAATCATTTCTGGCCGCAGCTCAGCCATAGCGGGCGCCAGACGCAGGCGAACGTCAACCCGCGCCCCAAGGCGCCGTCGGCGGTCAAGCTGGGGCTGCCCGGCGGGCAGTTCGGCGAACCGGTGCCGCTGACGCTCGAGGAGATCGGCGAGCTGGTGCAGCGCTTCGCGGTCGCCGCCGACGCATGCAAGCGCGCAGGCTTCACCGGGGTGCAGATCCACGCCGCGCACGGCTATCTGGTGTCGCAGTTCCTGAGCCCGCGGAGCAACCGGCGGACCGACGCCTATGGCGGTTCGCTCGAAAACCGTGCGCGTTTCCTGCTGGAGGTGGTCGCCGCGGTGCGCGCGGCGGTCGGCCCGGCCTTTCCGGTGTCGGTCAAGCTCAACAGCGCCGATTTCCAGAAGGGTGGCTTCGATTTCGACGACAGCCTGCAGGTCGCGCGCTGGCTGGAAACCGCCAGCGTCGACCTGATCGAGATTTCGGGCGGCACTTATGAACAGCCCAAATTGCTGGGGATCGAGGGGATGGAAGAGAGCGACGCGCAAAATGTCGCACCCTCGACGATCGCGCGCGAGGCCTATTTCGTCGACTTCGCGCTCGCGATGCAGGCGGCGGTAACGGTGCCGCTGATGGTCACCGGGGGTTTCCGCACCCGCGCCGCGATGGAGGCAGCGCTCGCGAGCGGGGCCGCCGACGTGATCGGGCTCGGCCGGCCGATGTGCCTCGTCACCGACGCGCCGAAGCAGTTGTTCGCGGGCGCGGCGGAGCTGCCGCGCTACGAGGACGAGCGCGGATTGGTGCCTGGCTGGCTCGGCTTTCTCAAGCGCTTTCAGATGGTGAAGGCAATCGACGGCTTTGCGGGCATCTACTGGTTCTACCAGCAACTATGGCTGCTAGGGCATGAGGGCCGCACCGACCCCGCGCTCACGACCTTCCGCGCCTTCCGTATCCTCGAGGCGCGCAACAAGGCGATATTGAAGGCGCGGGCGAGCCTCCCTCCCCCTTGATGGGGGAGGCAGCGAGACTTGGCAGCTTGCTGCCTAGTCGCAGCGGTGGGGGTGCGCTCTCGGCCTGAGATGAAGGTTTGAGGACGCCCCATCACCCCCATCCAACTTCGCCTAATCGCTTCGCGATAAGGCTGCGTATCCTTCCCCCATCAAGGGGGAAGGGGTTTGCGAGTTAGCCGCTCCCTCCTCCGCGCGCAACGCCTTGCGGTCGAGCTTGCCGATCATCGTCTTGGGCAGGTTCAGCCGCACCTCGACCGCGCTCACGCGTTCGTGCTTGCCGAGCTGGGGGTTGAGCCAGGCGGCGAGTTCCTCGCCCGTCGCCACCGCGCCCTCCTCCAGCGTCACGAACGCCTTGGGCACTTCGCCGCGATAGGCGTCGGGGACGCCGAGCACGATCGCTTCCTTGACCGCGGGATGCTCGTAGAGATGCGCCTCGATCACGCTCGGGTAGACCTTGAAGCCGCCGACCGCGATCATGTCCTTGAGGCGGTCGACGATGCGGACATAACCGTCCGCGTCGATCGTCGCGACATCGCCGGTACGCAGCCAGCCGTCGTCGGTGAAGCTGTCCTTATCGGCGTCGGGACGGTTCCAGTAGCCGCGCATGATCTGCGGGCCTTTCACCACCAGCTCGCCGGGTTCGCCCGCGGGAGCATCGCGCATCGGATCCTCCTTGTCGACGAGGCGGATGTGCGTCGCGGGGAGCGGCTGGCCGATCGTGCCCGCCTTGACCGGGCCGTCATAGGGGTTGGTCGAGACCACGCCCGCACTTTCGGTGAGGCCATAGCCCTCGACGAGCGCGGCGCCGGTCGCCGCGACGAATTTCTCGCGCAGCTCGGCGGGCATCGGCGCGCCGCCCGAGATGCAGACGCGCAGCGAGGAAAAGTCGGTCTTTCCGAGGTCGGGATGGTCGAGCAGCGCCTGATACATCGTCGGCACGCCCGGCAGCGCGGTCGCCTTGGTCCGCGAGATCGCCTCCAGCGCCTGCTTGGCGTCGAAGCGCGGCAGCATCGCGATCATCCCGCCGTTGAGGACGGTGCGGTTGAGCACGCAAGTATTGGCGAAGACGTGGAAGAAGGGGAGCACGCCGAGGATGCGGTCGTCGGCGTCGTGATCGGGGTCGATGCTGTTCACCTGACGCGCATTGGCGGTGAGATTCTGGTGCGTCAGCATCGCGCCCTTGGGCGTGCCGGTGGTGCCGCCGGTATACTGGATCAGCGCAATATCGGCTTCGGGATCGATGGTGGCGGGTTCATATTTTCCGTCGTTGTCGACGAGCGCCGAGAAGCGCGTCACGCGGGCGTCGTCGGGGAGTGCCGACACCTCTTTCCGGCGCAGCATGCGGTAGAGGAGGGACTTGGCGCCGGGGAGGCCGCCCGCGACCGAGCCGACGATCAGCTGCTTGAGGCTCGACCCCTCGAGCACCTTGAGCGCGGTCGGGAGCAGCGCGGTCGCGCTCATCGTGAAGAGGATGTCGGTGCCCGAATCCTCGACCTGCGCCTCGAGCTCGGTCGGAGTGTAGAGCGGCGAGAAATTGACCACCGTCGCCCCCGCGGCGAGCGCACCATAATAGGCCGCGACATAATGCGGGACGTTGGGCAGGAACAGCCCGACGCGCGTGCCCTTCCCGATCCCGCGTTGCTGCAGGCCCTTGGCGACGCGCGCGACGCCGCGCGCGACCTCGTTGTAACCGAAACGGCGGCCCATGAAGTCGAGCATCGGCGCGTCGCCCTTTCGCGCGACGCTGGCGGCGAGCATGTCGGGAAGCGAGAGCGGCGCGAACGGCTGGTCCCAGGCGGTCGGGTGATTGTAACTTGTCGACCAGTCATAGGGGCTTGTCATCGCGGCGCGTCATCCTTCTGCGAGAGGAGCGGGGGGTGTCGGTCTGTACCTAGGCACGACGCGCGCGCATCGCAATCGGGGGGTGCGGCGCTTGCAGCGATGCGGCGTCGCGGCTAGTCAGGGCGCGACATGTTCGCACGCCAATTTCAGGGGGTATCGATGCCGCATCCGACTTTCCGGCTGATCGCGCCGCTGGCCGTTCTGGCAGCCGCCGCCTCGGTCCCCGCCGCTGCCAAGGACAAGGCGCCGCCGGCGGTTCCGTCGCAGATCAAGGAGTTGTACGCGTGCCGCGACATTAGCGATGCCGCCGCGCGCCTCGCCTGTTTCGACCGCGAGGTCGGGGAGCTGTCGGCGGCCGACCAGGCGAAGGAGATCGTCTTCACCGACCGCGAGACCGCCAAGAAGACGCGGCGCGGGCTGTTCGGCTTTTCCTTTCCCAAGCTCGGCGGGATTTTCGGCGGCGACGACGACGAGATCAAGGAGATCGAGACCATATTGCGCTCGGCGAGCGTCGACCGTTCGGGCAAATATACGCTGGTGATGGAGGATGACGCGGTGTGGGTGCAGATCGACACCACCAAGCTGCCGCGCCAGCCCAAGCCCGGGCAGAAGGTCAAGATCAAGGTCGCGACGATGGGCAGCTATTTCGCGACCATCGACGGCGGCCGTACGATCCGCCTGAAGCGCGACCGCTGATCGCAGCGAGCCGCGCGGCCCGTCCGCGGCGATTGCCATGAGCTCATCCGACGCCTTGCCGCTGCCCGGCCCGGGGTGCGCGCCCTTCGTGCTGCTCGACGATGCGCGGGCCGAGGGGGCGGTGGCGGCGCGGCTGTTCAGCGACCCGGTCGAAGTGTTGCGGGCGGACGGCGCGGCGGAGGTGCCGGCGCTGCTCGACGCGATCGAGGCGGCGGCGCGGCGCGGCCTGCACGCCGCGGGCTATCTCGCCTATGAGGGCGGCAAGGGGCTGGCTCCGGCCTGGCGCGGGACGCCGCCGGCGGGCGAGGGCGATGCGCCGCTCGGCTGGTTCGGCCTGTTCGAACGCGTCGAGCGGATCGACTCCGATGCGGTACCGGCGCTGCTTCCCGATCCCGCAGGCTGCTGGATCGGCGCGGTCGAGCCGGGGATCGCGCGCGCCGATTACGAAGCGGCGGTCGAGGCGGTGCTCGCCTATATCCGCGCCGGCGATATCTATCAGGCGAATCTGACTTTTCGCGCGGCGGTGGCTACGCTCGGCAATCCGCTCGCCGTTTACGCCCGGCTGCGGCGGACGGCGCGCGCTGGCTATGGCGGTTTTGTCTGGACGGGCGAACAGGCGATCGCGTCGCTGTCGCCCGAGCTATTCTTCGCGCTGCGCGGGCGCGAGGCGATCGCGCGGCCGATGAAGGGGACCGCTGCGCGCGTGGCTCACCCGGAGGCCGATGCGGCGGCGGCGCGGCTCCTCGCGACCGATCCCAAGCAGCGCGCCGAAAATCTGATGATCGTCGATCTGATCCGCAACGACCTGTCGCGCGTCGCCGAACCGGGGTCGGTGGCGGTGCCGGACCTGTTCCGCGTCGAAAGCTTTCCGACGATCCATCAGCTGGTGTCCGACGTCACCGCGACGCTCCCCGCCGACAAGGGTGCGGTCGACGTGCTGCGCGCGGCCTTTCCGTGCGGATCGATCACCGGGGCGCCCAAGGTGCGCGCGATGGAGATCATCGACGAGCTCGAGATCGGCCCGCGCGGGCTCTACACCGGGTCGATCGGTTTTATCGAGCCGGGCGGCGATGCGGCGTTCAATGTCGCCATTCGTACGTTACTCTTTCCGCCGCTAACCGGCTTGCAGGAAAAGCCGATTCGCGCCACGCTGGGATTGGGATCGGGAATCGTCGCCGACAGTCTGCCATCGGAGGAGTGGCATGAATGTCTGGCCAAGGGGGAATTTGTGGGGGCAGCGCGCGAGAGTTTCGATCTGATCGAGACGATGCATTTCGACCCCGTCGACGGGGTCCAGCGGCTCGAGGGGCACCTCGCGCGGATGAAGGCGAGCGCAGCGGCGCTGGGTTTCACCTTCGACCGGCACGGCGCGCGCAACAGCCTGCAATCGGCGACCTTTCGCCTGCGCAGCGCGGCGCGGGTGCGGATGCGGCTCGCGCCGTCGGGCGCTCTCGCGGTCGAGGTGTCGCCGCTGCCGCGCCTCGCCGAATTGCCCGTGCCCGTCGCGGTGCGTCCCGCGCCGATGGCGGCGGACGACTTCCGCCTCGTGCACAAGACCAGCCTGCGCGCGCTCTATGACGAGGCGCGGGCCGAGGCGGGCGCGGCCGAGGTCGTCTTCGTCGACGAACGGGGCTTCGTCACCGAGGGCAGCTGGAGCAATATCTTCGTCGAGCGCGAAGGCGTGCTGCTGACCCCGCCCGCGGCGCTCGGCCTGCTCCCCGGCGTGCTGCGCGCCGAACTGATCGAAAAGGGCCGCGCGGTGGAATCGCACCTGCGCCTCGCCGACCTGGCGGGCGGTTTCTTCATCGGCAATTCGCTGCGCGGGCTGATCCCGGCGCGGCTGGCGGACGACTTTCAGCCTGCATAGGTAAATTATCCCGGCATCGCCTTGCGCATTGCGGACAGAGGCTCTAGGCGCGGCCCCGCGCAATTTCCTGCCACTTCGCACAGTCCAGGGGGACTTCCGCCATGTCGACCTTCCCGCCCCATGTCTCGGCCGCGCTCGGCCGCATCCAGCCCTCGGCGACGCTCGCGATGACCGCGCGCGTGACCAAGCTGAAAGCGGACGGGGTCGACGTCATCGGCCTCAGCGCGGGCGAACCCGATTTCGACACCCCCGACTTCGTCAAGGAAGCCGCGATCGAGGCGATCCGCAACGGCCAGACCAAATATACGCTCGTCGACGGCACCGTCGCGCTGAAGGAAGCGATCCGCGGCAAGTTTCGCCGCGACAACGGGCTCGACTTCGGGCTCGACCAGATTTCGGTCAACGTCGGCGGCAAGCACACCCTGTTCAACGCCCTGGTCGCCAGCGTCGATCCGGGCGACGAGGTGATCATCCCTGCGCCCTATTGGGTGAGCTATCCCGACATCGTCGCCTTTGCCGGCGGCACGCCCGTGTTCGTCGCGGGCACCGCCGACCAGGGTTACAAGATCACCCCCGCGCAGCTCGACGCCGCGATCACCGCGAAGACGCGCTGGATCATCTTCAACTCGCCGTCGAACCCCTCGGGCGCGGCCTATTCGCCCGCCGAACTCGACGCGCTGGGCGAGGTCGTCCGCCGCCACCCGCATGTCATGGTGATGTGCGACGATATGTACGAGCATGTCTGGTACGCCGATTTCGAATTTTCGACGCTGGCGCAGCGCTGCCCCGATCTCATCGACCGCATCCTGACGGTGAACGGCTGTTCGAAGGCCTATGCGATGACCGGCTGGCGCATCGGCTATGCCGGCGGCCCGGCGTGGCTGATCAAGGCGATGGGCAAATTGCAGTCGCAGTCGACCTCGAACCCCTGTTCGATCGCGCAGGCCGCCGCCGCCGCCGCATTGGGCGGGCCGCAGCAGTTCCTCGACGACCGCAACGCCGCCTTCCGCCGGCGCCGCGACAAGGTCGTCGCTATGCTCAACGATGCGCCGGGCCTCAGCTGCCCGACCCCCGACGGCGCCTTCTACGTCTATCCCGACGCCAGCGGCTGCATGGGCAAGACCACCCCCGACGGCAAGCTGATCGACAGCGACGAGGCACTGATCGACTATTTCCTCGACTCGGCGCGCGTCGCCGCGGTGCACGGCGGGGCGTTCGGCCTGTCGCCGGCGTTCCGCGTCTCCTATGCGACGTCGGAAGCGGTGCTCAAGGAAGCGTGCGTGCGAATCCAGCAGGCCTGCGCGGCGCTGACATAATTTTCTTCGCCTGACGGCGAAGGCGGCACCGGCCCGCTCCCCCGCCCAGCCGCCCGACATCATGTCCCAAGGGCGACCGGGCGGAGCAGCGGGCCGGTGCCGCATTGGCTGAACGCTGCACAACAGCCCGGTTCACCGGAAAGTAAGGCCTGTCGCCTAAAGGTGATCGCCATCACTGACGCATGGTTCGGGGCGAGCCATAGAGTCGGGGTAACCAAAGCGGCCCTGGCCGCGAAACAACAAGAGATGACAGGAACAACCCATGCTCTCCATGCTTCGCTCCGACTGGTTTTTGACCATGCTCGCCGGCTTCGCGATCGGCGCCGTCTTCGTCATGACGCAGCAGCCCGCGCTCGCGATGGCGCTGTGACCCCGGCACGGCGGTCGCTGGGCGCGGCGCTTGCCGCGATACTGGTCGCGCAATGCGCGCCGCCCGCCGCGAGCGCCGAAAGCGTCGTCAAGCTGCCCGCCGCCGCGGTCGACCCTGCGGTTCCCGGCAAAAAGGCGACCGCCGTCCTCGCGGGCGGCTGTTTCTGGGGCGTCGAGGGCGTCTTCGCCAATGTGAAGGGCGTGATCTCGGTCGAATCGGGCTATCATGGCGGCAGCAAGGCGACCGCCAAATATGAACTGACCCACGACGGCAAGTCGGGCCATGCCGAGGCGGTGCGCATCGTCTACGACCCCAGCCAGGTCAGCTACGGCACCTTGCTCCGCGTGCTCTTCTCGGTGATCGCCGACCCGACGCTGAAAGACCGTCAGGGCCCCGACCGCGGCCCGCAATATCGCGCCGCGATCGTCCCGCTCGACGCGACGCAGCGCCAGGTCGCGACCGCCTATCTGGCGCAGATCGGCAAGGGCAAATATTTCGCCAAGCCGATCGTCGTGCCGATCGAAAGCTATAAGGCCTTCTACCGCGCCGAGCCGCTGCACCAGGACTTCATGCGCAAAAATCCCAAGAACGGCTATATCCTGGCCTGGGATGCGCCCAAGCTCGCGGCGCTCAAGCGGCTGTTTCCCGACCTCGTCCGGGCCAAGCCCGCGCCTTGATCCCCTGCGGTTCCGCCGCTCATCGCGCGCAAGGAATCGTTCGTCGCAAAGCGCTGGTCGCCGCATGCCGTGTGCGGGACGGTCGCTTTCGGCCGAAAAAAGGCCGGGGGACGAGTGAAAGTCGCAGTCGCGGGGTTGGAATGAGAGTGAAGGTTTCGGGCAGGCATCTGCTCGCCATGGGGGCGAGCGCCATCGTGCTCGCCGGATGCGTCAGCAGCGCGGCGATCGTGCCCGCGCCGCGCGAGCAGCAGCAACCCCAGCCGGTTCGCACGGGCTCGGGCGCGGTCACGGTACCGATCGGCCCGCCGGTGCGCAGTTCGACCCCCGCGCCGCAGCTCCCCGCCGACCCCGGCTTTCGCCGCGCACCCGCCGGGCTGAACGACCGCCTCTTCGAGATATGGAAGGCCTTCCCCGGCAAGACCGGCATCGCGGTGCAACGCATCGACGGCGAATGGACGCTGACCCAGCGCGGCAACGAGCTGTTCCCGCAGCAGAGCGTGTCGAAGCTGTGGGTGACGCTGACCGTGCTCGACGCGGTCGACAACGGCCGGCTGCGGCTCGACCAGAATGTGCGTATCGGGCCCGAGGACCTGACCCTGTTCCATCAGCCGATCGCCGGGCGCGTGCAAGCGCAGGGGTCGGTGACGATGACGGTGCGCGAGCTGATCGAGACCGCGATCACCCAGAGCGACAATACCGCGAACGACAGCCTGCTGCGCACCGTCGGCGGCCCCGATGCGGTGCGGCGCTTCATCGACAAAAAGGATCTGGGCGCGATCCGCTTCGGCCCCGGCGAGCGGCTGCTCCAGGCGGGCGCGGCGGGGCTCAAATGGCAGCAGAGCTATTCGGTCGGCCGCAGTTTCCAGGCGGCGCGCGCCGCGCTGCCCGAGGCGACGCGTAAGGCGGCGATGGACGCCTATCGCGCCGACCCGCCCGACGGCGCGAGCCCCGCGGCGATCGCCAATGCGCTGACGAAGCTGGCGCGCGGCAACTTGTTGTCGCCCGAATCGACCCAATATCTGCTCGGCGTGATGACGCGCACCAAGAGCGGGCCGCAGCGGCTGAAGGCCGGGCTGCCCGCCGGCTGGACCTTCCTGCACAAGACGGGTACGGGGCAGGATTATCGGGGCATGACCGTCGGTTACAACGACATCGGCATCGCCACCGCGCCCGACGGCACGCGCTATGCGATCGTGGTGCTGATGGGCGAGGCGAGTTCGCCGGTGCCCGCGCGCATGGCGACGATGCAGTCGGTGTCGCGCGCGGTCGCCGAGTTTCATGGAAGATAGGGCGATGAAAAAACTGGCGCTGATCCCGATGCTTGCCGCGCTGACGCTCGCGGGCTGTGCGACGCCCGAGACGCGGCTGCGCAACGGGCTCCACGACGCGGGCCTCTCGGCGCCGATGTCGGCGTGCATGGCCGAACGCATGGTCGACCGGCTGTCGCTGCTCCAGCTGCGCCGCCTCTCGGCGCTCGGCAGCCTCAAGGACAAGCGGATCGCCGACCTGTCGCTCGACCAGTTCCTGCACAAGGTCCGCGCGCTGAAAGACGCCGAGATCTTGGCGGTGACCACCAGCTCTGCGGCGGTCTGCGCTTTTCGCTAGGGTAGAAAATCTGTCGCTGCGCTTGGGGCGCCTAGGGGTAGCCACGCCGCCAAACTTGTGCTTAGGCGGCGCCGATTATCTCCCGCTCCAGAGTCGAAAGGCCCGGCAGACCTCATGAACATCCACGAATATCAGGCGAAAGAACTGCTCGCGAAATTTGGCGTTGCGATCCCCAAGGGCATCGCCGCGATGAGCGTAGAGGAAGCCGTCGCCGCCGCGAAGCAGCTCCCCGGGCCGCTCTATGTCGTGAAGTCGCAGATCCACGCGGGCGGCCGCGGCAAGGGCAAGTTCAAGGAACTCGGCGCGGAAGCGAAAGGCGGCGTCCGCCTCGCCAAGACGCTCGAGGAAGTCGAAGCCCATGCCAAGGACATGCTCGGCAACACGCTGGTGACGATCCAGACCGGCGACGCCGGCAAGCAGGTCAACCGCCTCTACATCACCGACGGCGCCGACATTAAGCAGGAATTCTACCTCGCCCTGCTCGTCGACCGCGCGACCAGCCGCATCGCGGTCGTCGCCTCGACCGAGGGCGGCATGGACATTGAGACCGTCGCGCACAACACGCCCGACAAGATCCACACCATCACCATCGACCCCGCGACGGGCCTGCAGCCGCACCATGGCCGCAGCGTCGCCGCGGCGCTCGAACTGTCGGGCGATCTCGCCAAGCAGGCCGCCAAGGTCCTCGCAGGCCTGTACGACGCCTTCCTTGCGACCGACGCCGAGCAGATCGAGATCAACCCGCTCGCGGTCTGCGAAGGTCCGAACGGCGACGAACTGCTCGTCCTCGACGCCAAGCTCGGCTTCGACGGCAATGCGATGTTCCGCCACAAGGATATCGCCGAGCTGCGCGACCTGACCGAAGAAGACCCGGCCGAGGTCGAGGCGTCGGAATATGACCTCGCCTATATCAAGCTCGACGGCAACATCGGCTGCATGGTCAACGGCGCGGGTCTCGCGATGGCGACGATGGACATCATCAAGCTCAACGGCGAATTCCCGGCCAACTTCCTCGACGTCGGCGGCGGCGCGAGCAAGGAAAAGGTCACCGCGGCGTTCAAGATCATCCTCAAGGATCCCGCGGTGAAGGGCATTCTCGTCAACATCTTCGGCGGCATCATGAAGTGCGACATCATCGCCGAGGGCATCGTCGCCGCGGCGAAGGAAGTGAACCTCGGCGTGCCGCTGGTCGTCCGCCTCGAAGGCACCAACGTCCAGCAGGGCAAGGACATCCTCGCCAATTCGGGCCTGCCGATCGTCGCGGCCAACGATCTGGGCGACGCGGCAAAGAAAATCGTCGCCGAGGTCAACAAGGCGGCGTGATAACAGGTTAAACCCTCTCCCCTTGCGGGAGAGGGTTGCGAAGACTTGGCGGCTTGCCGCCTAGTCGAAGCTGGGTGAGGGGTTGCGAGCCGTAGGCTCGCGCGGCGCAAGGCGCCGCCCACCCTCATCCAAGTTCGCCTAATCGCCTGCGGCGATAAGGCTCCCTATCCTTCTCCCCTCAAGGGAGAAGGGGTTTGGGGACTGCTAGTTGACGTTTACGTAAACGCCAATTATGGCGCAGTGCACAATTTTTCGAGAGGAGCTTTAAAAGCCATGAAAATCCTCGTCCCCGTGAAGCGGGTGCTCGATTACAACGTGAAGCCGCGGGTCAAGTCCGACGGCACGGGCGTTGACCTCGCCAATGTGAAGATGTCGATGAACCCGTTCGACGAGATCGGGGTCGAAGAGGCGATCCGCCTCAAGGAAAAGGGCGTCGCGACCGAGATCGTGGCTGTTTCCGTCGGCCCGGCAAAGGCGCAGGAGACGCTCCGCACCGCTCTCGCGATGGGCGCTGACCGCGCCATCCTCGTGCAGACCGACGATGCGGTCGAGCCGCTCGCGATCGCCAAGATCCTGAAAGCCATCGCCGACGCCGAGCAGCCCGGCCTTGTCATCCTCGGCAAGCAGGCGATCGACGACGACAACAACCAGACCGGCCAGATGCTCGCAGCCCTCACCGGCTGGGCGCAGGGCACCTTCGCCAGCGCGGTCGCTGTCGACGGCGACAGCGTCAACGTCACCCGCGAAGTCGACGGCGGTCTCGAGACGGTGAAGCTCAAGCTCCCCGCGATCGTCACCACCGACCTTCGACTGAACGAGCCGCGTTACGCCTCGCTGCCGAACATCATGAAGGCGAAGTCGAAGCCGCTCGATACCAAGACCCCCGCCGATTACGGCGTCGACACCGCACCGCGCGTCAAGGTGGTCAAGGTCAGCGAACCCGCCGCCCGCTCGGCCGGGATCAAGGTCGCCGACGTCGATGAACTGGTTGCCAAGCTGAAGGCGATGGGAGTGCACTCATGAAAACTCTGGTCTGGGTCGAACATGACGGCAGTGCCGTCAAGGACGCCACGCTCGCGGTGGTCACTGCCGCGTCGAAGCTCGGCGAAGTCCATCTGCTCGTCGCCGGCGAAGGCGTCGACGGCGTCGCCAAGGAAGCCGCGGCGATTGCGGGCGTCGGCAAGGTGCATGTCGCCGACAACGCCGCTTTCGGTCACAATTTGCCCGAAAATGTCGCGCCGCTGATCGCCGACCTGATGGGCTCGCACGACGCGTTCCTCGCGCCCGCGACGACCACCGGCAAGAATATCGCGCCGCGCGTCGCCGCGCTGCTCGACGTGATGCAGATCTCGGAAATCCTGTCGGTCGAGGGCGAGAAGAGCTTCACGCGCCCGATCTATGCGGGCAACGCGATCGCGACCGTCGAATCGTCGGATGCCAAGCTGGTCCTGACCGTGCGCGGCACCGCGTTCGACAAGGCCGCGACCTCGGGCGGTTCGGGCAGCATCGAAGCCGTCGGCGGCGGCAGCGACGCCGGCATCTCGAGCTTCGTCGGCGCCGAAATCGCCAAGCAGGATCGCCCCGAGCTCACCTCGGCCAAGATCATCGTGTCGGGCGGCCGCGCGCTGGGTTCGAGCGAGAAGTATGAAGAAGTCATCGTTCCGCTCGCCGACAAGCTCGGCGCCGCGCTCGGGGCTTCGCGCGCTGCGGTCGATGCGGGCTATGTCCCCAACGACTATCAGGTCGGCCAGACCGGCAAGATCGTCGCGCCGCAGGTCTATTTCGCGATCGGCATCTCGGGCGCGATCCAGCATCTCGCCGGCATGAAGGATTCGAAGACCATCGTCGCGATCAACAAGGACGAGGACGCGCCGATCTTCCAGGTCGCCGACTTCGGCCTCGTCGCCGATCTGTTCAGCGCCGTTCCGGAGCTGACCGGCAAGATCTGATCATGGCGGGCGATCATCCCGGCGTGCCCGGTCTCGGCGATGCCCCCTTCAATGCGGGCGGCCGGCGGGCCACGCGGCATGACAACAGCGACGCGGTCGAGGGCGACGACGCCCTCGACCGCTCGTTGATTCTGGCGAGCGTCGCGCGCGATGCGCGGCTCGACAAGAAATTCCTGCTGCTGATCATCCTCGCGGCGGCGATCGCGACGCTCGGCCTGTTGCAAAGCTCGGCCGCGGTGGTGATCGGCGCGATGCTGGTCTCGCCGCTGATGGGGCCGATCATGGGCGTCGGCTTCGGCCTCGCGACGCTCGAAAGCAATCTGATCAAGCGCTCGCTGGTGACGATCGCCGCGGGCATGGCGGTCGCGATCCTCGTCGCGATGCTGATCATCTGGATCTCGCCGATCCAGGACGTCACCCCCGAACTCCGCGCGCGCACCCAGCCGACCCTGCTCGACCTCGGCGTCGCGGTCGTCGGCGGCATCGCGGGCGTCTATGCGATCATGCGCAAGCTGTCGGGGGTGATGGTCGGCGTCGCCATCGCGACTGCGCTCGTCCCGCCGCTGTCGACCGTCGGCTTCGGGCTGGTCACCGGGCGCCCCGATTTTGCGCTCGGCGCGGCGCTGCTGTTCCTCACCAACACGCTCGCCATCGCCTTTGCCGCGACGATCGTCGCGCGGCTCAACCATTTCGGGCCGTCGCTGACCCCGCAGCATACGGTGATGCAGGTCGTCGGGATCATCGCGACGCTGGGCATCCTCTCGATCCCGCTCGCGCTGTCGCTCAACGACATCGCGCGCGAGGTGCGTGCACGCACGATGGTGCAGTCCGAACTGGGTCGGCTGCTCGGCGCCGACGACCGCATCGACAGCTTGACCGTGCGGCTCGACGGCGACGCGGTCGCGGTCGACGGCGTCGTGCTCGTCGACCGCTATGCGGCGCAGCTCAACAAGGCGCTCGCCGAGGCGGTGCGCAAGGATTTGGACCGCGACGCGCGGATCGCCATCGTGCAATTGCGCCAGCAGACCAATGCCGCGGTGCAGTTCGAGGAACGGCTCAACCGCCGCCTCGGCGCGCTCGAACGGCGCGACGAGGACAGCCGCGCGATTCTCGGCGAGCTGACCGTCGGCGGGCTGGTACCGCGCGAGGCAATCCTGATCGACGCGCAGGCGCGGCGCGTCGTGGTCCGCCGCGACCGCGAAGCCGAGGGCGAACAGGTTGCCGCTGCGGTCGACCGGGTGATGGCGAGCGCGCAGGCGGCGCATCCGCAGTGGCTGATCCAGAGCGGCGCGCTCAGCGATGCGGCGGGCGAAGAGGCCGCGACGCCCTAGCCTGCAAAGCTATTCAGCGCGGCACCGCATTGACGCGCGCATTGCGCTACGCTCTCTTCGCCAAAGAGCCGCGCCACGCGGCCGACGGGAGACGGACCATGCGCGCTTCGCTGATCGCCCTTTCTTTGCTCGCGGCCACGCCCGCCGCTTTCGCCGCGCCCGCCTCCGCGCAGACCACGCAAGCCGAATTCGTCACGATCGACAAGGCGCGGATCGACGCCGCGCTGCAGCAGATGATCGCCAGCGACCGCGCGGGCGGTGTCTCGGCGCTGGTGTGGAAGGACGGGCGCGAGGTCTATTATGGCAGCGCGGGCTACGCCGACCGCGACGCCAACCGTCCGATGGCGCGTGACACGATCGCGCAAATCTATTCGATGACCAAGCCGGTGACCGGGGTCGCGCTGATGCAGTTGTGGGAGGCGGGCAAGTTCCGCCTCGACGATCCGCTGGCGAACTATCTGCCGGAATATGCGGCCATGCGCGTCTATGCGGGCAAGGATGAAACGGGGCAGGCGCGCTATGTCGCCGCCGAACGCCCGATCACCGTGCGCGATATCCTTCGCCACACCGCGGGCTTCGCTTATGGTGCGGGGCCGACGCCGGCGCACGACGCCTATGTCGCCGCGGCGCCGCTCGCGCTCGACATCGATCTTGCCGAAGCGAGCCGACGGCTGGCGACGGTGCCCTTGCTCTACCAGCCGGGAACCCAGTGGGAGTACAGCATCGCGGTGGATGTCCAGGCGGCGCTGGTCGAGAAACTCTCGGGCCAGAACTTCGCAGATTATGTCCGCACGCATATCTTCGAACCGCTGAAGATGACCGAGACTGCGTGGCGCCAGCCCGATACGCGGCTGCCGCGCTTCGCCGCCATGTACGAGAAGAAGGGCGGCAAGATGGTGCAGCAGGACGCCGTCGTCGCGCGGGTGCTGAACTTCCAGGATCACAGATTGACCCCCGGCGGCTTCGGCCTCGCCTCGACGCTCGACGATTACCAGCGCTTCGCGCGCATGCTGCTGAACGGCGGCACCCTCGATGGCGTCCGTATCCTCAAACCTTCGACCGTGAAGCTGATGGCGAGCGACCAGCTCGACGCGGCGATCAAGGAGCGCGCCTGGCTTCCCAGCAAGGGCCATGTCGGTTTCGGTTTCGACTTCGCGGTGCGCAAGGGGCCGCCGCTCAGCGCCGAGGAAAGCCGCGGGGCGACGGGCGAGTTTTTCTGGGACGGCATGGCCTCGACGCTCTTCTGGGTCGATCCCGCGAACAGGCTCACCGCGGTCTTCTTCGTCCAGACGCTGCCCTATGACGGCACGCTCCACCGCGACTTCCGCGCGGCGTTGTACGGGCCGGGCTACAAGGGGCCGCCGGGCGACTGATTGTCATCCTGTTGTCACGGACATAGCCTTGGGGAACCCGAGGAGATTCGGCCATGGCCCAGACCGACAAACGCGCACTCATCGCCGAAGGCCTTGCGGCCGGCGACGACGACACCGCGCTGCTTGAGCGGCTCGTCGGCGCGGGGGTGTCTGCGGCGTCGGCAAAGTACGAGATCGACCGGCTGGGCAAGGACCCGATGGCGGCGGTGCTGCGGCGGCAGGCGGCGCGCATGGCCAAGCAGGACTGGTTGTTCGCGAACCAGCGGCGGCTCGCCTTCGAGGCCGAGGGCGGCTTCGCGCTCGATACGCTGGACAAGCCCGACCCCGATTTCTTCTATCGCCATCATTATGAGGCGGGGCGCCCCGCGAAGCTCACCGGGCTGATCGATCATTGGCCCGCACTGACGCGCTGGTCGCTCGACCATTTCGCGAGCGTCGCGGGCGACGCGGTGGTCGAGGCGCAGGTCGAGCGCGAGCGGAGCGCCGATTACGAGATCGCCAAGGACGACCACCGCCGGCTCGTCCGCTTCGGCGAACTGGTCGACTGGCTCCGCAAGGAAGAGGTCAGCAACGACGTCTATCTCACCGCCTATAACAGCGGCACCAATGCCGCGGCGCTCGCCCCTTTGTGGGATGATATGGCGCCGATCGCACTGCTCGACCCGCGGCCGCGCGACGGCTTTTTCTGGCTCGGGCCGAAAGGCACGCTGACCCCTTGGCACCACGACCTCACCAACAATCTGCTGGTGCAGGTGATTGGGCGAAAGCGCGTGCGTTTGGCGCCGCCCTGGGCCTTCGCGCGGATGAAGAACAGCCGCCACTGTTTCTCCGACTGGGGCAATGAAGCTTTGCCCGCGGGCGAGGGCGACGCGCAGATACCGCCGGTGCTTGAAACAGTCATCGGCCCCGGCGAAGGCGTCTTCCTGCCCGTCGGCTGGTGGCACCAGGTCGAGGCGCTCGACCCGTCGGCGAGCATGAGCTTCACCAGCTTCCGCCGCGCCAATGCGCATGTCGAGGATTATAAGAGCTGGGGTGCCCTTTGAGCATCTTTCATATAAATAGTTCTTTATATGTGATTTTCTTCTTGCGCCTTATTTGAACCGCGCCTAGTGGCGCCGTCCCCGGCCAGTCGGCGGGGTGGACATCGACGGATCGGGGTTTCGCGAAGCCCGCCCGCATCGACCGGCGCTGCCGGTTCGCTGTACGGATGCTGCCTTGTTGGTCGGTTGGACGACTTTTGTAGCTCAGTGGTGAGAGCGCCGGCCCGCAAGGCCGGAGGTCGCGGGTTCGATTCCCGTCTGAAGTTCCATCGGATAGCTCAATGGTAGAGCACTAGACTTCTAATCTAGCGGTTGAAGGTTCGAATCCTTCTCCTCACGGTCCGTGAAACGACCTCCAGATTTAGGTTCTGGCTTCATTGGGTTCGGGGACTGGCTTGCCGAAGAAGCCCGCCGTCGTCCGGTCCGCGCCCCTGGGCAAGGATCGGAACCGGCGCGCGTCCGAGGTCATGCCGGCCAGCTCGGCGGATGCTGATGGCTGCGCTGCATCGGTGCCGGGCGCCGGGGTTTTCGAACCTCGCCGCCCCGCACCTCGTGCCGCAACGCCCGCTCGCGTCCGTCCGCTCGCCGCCATGCCGCCGGTCCCCGCGCCTTCCGGTTCGGGGAATGTGCAACAGCAGGAAGAAAGGAAATCGGCGTGACGTGACGCGGATTGACGATGGTGAATGATATGATGAAGCGAATGATCGATAGCCTGATGGGCCGCAAGCGCGTGCGCATCGAAGAGAATGAACGGGCGGTCTGGCTCTACCAGGGCGTGGTCCGCGGTCTGCTTGGAGCGGGCGAACATGTGCTGCCGAACCGCGACGGTTCGCTGCGCGTCGAGCGCCAGCCGCTGGGCCAGATGCTGTTCGTCTCGAACTATGAGCAGGCGGTGTTCGACAAGCTGCCGGTCGATGCGGCGACGCATCTGACGGTAGTCCGCACGGCCGAGAACGAGATTGCTGTCATCGAACGCGATGGAATCATCAACACCATTCTCGGCCCGGACGGCAAGCGGGTGCTGTGGACCGACGCCGGTCCGTGGACCGCGAGCATCGTCGATATCGCCGATAGTCCGCGCGTCGCGCCGAAGCTGCTCCAGCGCCTGCAGAAGGCAGGCAAGGCGCAGCTGGTCACCATGGTCGAGGTCGACGAGGGCAAGACCGCGCTCGTCAGCATCGACGGCCGGATGACCGAGCGGCTCGAATCGGGCGTTGCCGGCTACTGGAACCCGGGGCGGAAGATCGGCGCGAAGCTGGTCGACCTGACCCGCCAGTCGCTCGACGTCACGGGGCAGGAAATGCTGACCCGCGACAAGGTGACGCTGCGGATCAACATCAGCGCGGAATACCGCGTGGTCGATCCGTTGCTCGCGGTGACGAGCGTGAAGGACTTCGCCGACGCGCTCTACCGCGCGCTGCAACTGGCCTTCCGCAAGACGCTTGGCGCGCTGACGCTCGACCAGATCCTCGAGAACAAGGTGACGGTCGATGTCGAAGCGGCGGACAAGGTCCGCGCCGATATGGCGCTGATCGGGGTCGAGGTTTCGGACATCGCGCTCAAGGATGTGATCCTGCCGGGCGAGATGCGCGAAATCCTGAACCAGGTCGTCGCGGTGCAGAAGGAGGCGGAGGCGAACGTCATCCGCCGGCGTGAGGAAACGAACGCGACGCGCTCGCTGCTCAACACGGCGAAGGTCATGGCCGAAAACCCGGTCATGCTGCGCCTGAAGGAGCTCGAGACGCTGGAAAGCATCGCGGGCAAGGTCGAGCGCCTGACGGTCACCAACGGGACCGAAGGGCTGCTCAACGACCTGGTGCGCCTGCGCGACTGACGGGAAGGGGCCGGTGCAAACCGGCCCCTTTTCTTTTGGCGCATGCGCGGGCAACACGGGGCGCATGTCCCTCGTCCTCATCACCCGCGACGATGCCGTCGCCACCGTCACCCTCAATCGCCCCGAAGCGATGAACGCGCTGTCGAAAGCGCTACTCGCCGACCTCGCCGCCGCGATGCGCGAGGTCGCGGCGGACGCCGGCATCCGCGCGATCGTGCTGACCGGGGCGGGGGAGCGCGCCTTTACCGCGGGGCTCGACCTCAAGGAACTCGGCGCCGACACGAGCAACCTCAGCGCCGCCAATGCGACCAGCGCCGACGAAAATCCGGTGCGCGCCATCGAGCTCTGCCCGCAGCCGGTGATCGGCGCGATCAACGGCGTCGCGATCACCGGCGGGTTCGAGGTCGCATTGGCGTGCGACATACTTATCGCCTCGACCAATGCCCGCTTCGCCGACACCCACGCGCGCGTCGGCGTCATGCCCGGCTGGGGCCTGTCGCAGAAACTGTCGCGGCTGATCGGCATCGGCCGCGCCAAGGAATTGTCGCTGACCGGCAATTTCCTCGACGCCGAGACCGCCTGCGCCTGGGGCCTCGTGGGCCGCGTCGTCGCCCCCGCCGACCTGCTGCCCGCCGCGCAGGCGCTCGCCCGCGATATCGCGAGCGCCGACCCTGCCATGGTGCGCGCGTATAAGTCCCTCATTGATGACGGCTATGCCTTGCCCTTCGGCGAGGCGATGGCGCTGGAGCAGGAACGTTCGTCGGCGGCGAACCGCAGCGTCAGCGCCGACGCGGTCGAGGCGCGCCGCCTCGCGGTGATGGAACGCGGGCGGACGCGCGCGGGCTAGCGCGGGATCTGCCAGCGGATGCGATTGACGTAGAAGCTCGTCACCGGCTTGTCGTCGGCGTCGCGCGCCGGCGCGAATTTCGCCCGCTGGCGCATCAGCTTGCACGATTGCTCGTCGAGTGCGGCCGAATCGCTGCTCAGCAGGATCACGCAATTTTCGACCGCGCCATCGGTGCCGAGCTTTAGCTGGAAGGTGACCGTGCCCTGGATTTCGCGGTGCATCTCGCGCGACGGATAATCGGCGTTGGTCGCCCAGCGGCCGGGCGAGCCGAGGGGTTTGGGCTGGGTCTTGAGCGCGCGGATTTCGTCGATATTGGCGCCCCAGCCGCGCAGCAGATCGTCGTGGCAGGTCTGCAGCGCTTCGAGCGCGGCCTTGCCGTCGGACCAGTGCATCACGACGTCGAGCTTCTTGTCGGCGAGCAGGCGCACCTGCTGGTCGTTGGTGATGCCCGCCAGGATTTCGGGGCTGCCGTCGTACCAGCGGATGAACTTCTCGGGCCGGTTGGGGACGCCCATCGAATAGCCGTCGAATTCGGCCAGCGTGTCCTGCGGCTCGAGCTTCATCGTCACCTTCACCTCGTCGCCGAGCCGCGGCACCCGGTTGCCCGCGATGACCATATCGAAGCTCTGCACGCCCGACCCGCGCGCAAGCCGCATCGTGACCGCGTCGTCGCCGGTACCGAAGCTGCGCAGCAGGCGGCATTCCTGCTTGGCATAATCGACCTTCCACGGCGTCGACGGCGCGAGCACCAGGCTCTCGGCGGCGAACGCAGTGGCGCTGGACAGCAGCAGCGCGGGCGCTGCGAGGAGCATGAAAGGCAAGGCGCTCATCCCCCACCCTGTCCGCAAACCGGCGCCCGGCGTCAAGGGGAGGATATTATCGCGATAGTAAGGATGGGCGCGGCATAAGCACGGCCGGGGGGGCCGGGCCATGTTTCTCGTCAGCGACTATCAGCAGCGGCAAATCCGCGACGGCGAGATCCGGCGCTTCGAGCGCTGGTTCGTCGAGACCGCGATGGGCCCCGCCTATCGCGGGCGCGACGGGCGGCTGCGCGGGGTGAAGGCCGAGGAGATCGCGCGCTGGCGCGGCGACCTGGAGGCGCATATCGATGCGATGATTGCAGCCCTCCCGGTGCATGCGATGTGGGCGATCGGCGGGCTGATCGCGGTGGTGTTCCTCGGCGGCTGGCTGCTCGATACGCTGGTGATCGCGCCCCGGCTGCATGCCCCCGCGATCGGGCTCGCGGTCTTTCTGGTCGAGGCCGGGACGGTCGGGATCGAGGCGTGGGACTATGTCGGCGGCTGGCGCGAACGGCGCGACGCGATCGAGGCGGCGGTCGCGGCGCGCGCGCCGCTGCCGGTCGACCCGCGCCATGCCGGCAGCGGGCACAATTGGTATCAGATCGCGCTTTACGGCGTCGTCGCGTCGCTGGTCCTGATCGCGGTCTTCGGCCATGTCGGGGGCGAAACGATGATCGAGCGCGTCCAGTGGGGCTGGTTCCTCGCCGCGGTGCCGCTCGCCTGGGGGCTGCATTTCGCCGCCAAATGGCACGACCGGCGCGCCAAGGGCCGCTTGGGGCGCTGAACTGCAACGGTGCGCGCGCAGCCGATTGCGCGCGGTAAAACAGTGCGATAGGATCGTTTCATGGGAAGCAGGATATGGATGGCGGGCCTTGCCCCGCTGCTCGTTGGGGTGCCGTCGATCGCGGCGGCAAAGCCGCCGGTCGAACTCGCGCCGACCACGCCGTGGAACGTCCATTATGCCGACGATTATTGCCGCCTCGCGCGCATGTTCGGCACCGACAAGCAGAAGATCACCCTGTCGATCGAGCAGGATTCGCCGAGCAGCAGCTTTCGTATGACGCTGGTGGGACCGATGCTGGGGCGGCAGGACCAGAAGGGCGATGCCAGCATCACCTTCGGGGAGATGCCCGAGCAGAAGATCCTGTTTTTCCCCGGCACGGTCGGCGACGACCAGCCGGCGTGGATTTTCGGCGATGCGGTGCGGCTCAAACCCTATACGGCCGAGCAGCGCGCGGCGATGGACGAGGTGGGCTATACCAACCAGGAGGGCAATGAGATCACCGCGGCCGACGAGCAGGCGGTGACTAGCATGGTGGTCGGCCGGCCACTGCGCACGCCGGTGCGCCTGATGACCGGGCCGATGAATGCGGCCTTCACCGCAATGCGCAAATGCACCGACGAACTGCTCGGCCATTGGGGGATCGACGCCGCGCGGCATCGCGAGCTGTCGCGCTCGGTACTGCCCGTCAGCAATCCGGGGAAATGGCTGAACAGCGGCGACTATCCGCGCGACATGCTCGCCAAGGCGCAACCGGGCATCGTTCGCTTCCGACTGTCGGTCGGTGCCGATGGGCTGCCCACGGCGTGCCACATCCAGCGCTCGACCAACAGCAAGGGCTTCGACGATGCCGTGTGCAAGGGCGTGATGCGCCGCGCGCGCTTTACGCCGGCGCTCGACAAGGACGGGCAGCCGCTCGCCTCCTATTATGTCAATTCGGTCCGCTTCCAGTTCTGACGATGCCCTAGCCCCGCTTGGTGCGTTGAAAGCGGAAAGGCGCTTGCCGCGCTCCAAATTACTTAGCATCGACAAGCGATGACCGATCTTGCCCCGCTGCTGTCCGCCTTCATGACCCGCGCCCTCGGACCGGGCGACATCGCCAAGCTTGGCCGCCTGTCGGGCGGCGCGAATATGGAGAGCTGGGCGTTCGACTGGGCCGGGCCCAAGGGACAGGGAGGTTATGTGCTGCGCCGCGCGCCGTCGGCCGAATATATGGCGGACCGCCCCTATGGCCACCCGACCGAGGCGGCGCTAGTGAAAGCGGCCTATGCGGCAGGGGTGAAGGCGCCCGAAGTGGTCGGCGTGCTCGCCGATGCCGACGGCATGGGCACCGGCTATGTGATGAAGCGCGTGATCGCCGAGGTCAGCCCGGCGAAGATCTTGCCCGCCCCGCCGCCGTCGCTGGTCGCGGATCTGGGCCGCGAGCTTGCGCGCATCCATGCGATCCCGGCCGAGACGATTCCCGATGCGATCCCGCATATGGACACCGCCGCTGCGCTCGCCGAACTCAAGGCGCGCTTCCTGACCTATGGCGGCGACCGGCCGGTGATCGCGCTGGCGATCAAATGGTGCGAGGATCATCTACCGACCCCGGCCAAGCCGGTGCTCGTCCATGGCGATTATCGTATGGGCAATATCATGGTCGATGCGGACGGGCTGGCGGTCGTGCTCGACTGGGAACTCGCACATCGCGGCGACGCGCACGAGGATCTCGCCTTCGGCTGCATGACCGTGTGGCGCTTCGGCCAGCTCGACAAGCCGGCGTTCGGCGTCGGCAGCCTCGAGGAATATTTCGCCGCTTATGAGGCCGCGGGCGGCGCGCCGGTCGACCGCGAGCGCTTCCGCTTCTGGCTCGTTTATCGCACGCTGTGGTGGGCGCTCGGCTGCCTGCAGATGGGGCAGGCGTGGCGCAGCGGCGCCGACACCACCGTCGAGCGCGTCGTCGTCGGGCGGCGCACCGCGGAACAGGAGCTCGACCTCGTCGCGCTGCTCGAAGCCGAGGCGCCCGAGGCTGAACGTGCCCGTGCGTTGCCGTCGTCGCCGCCGGTGCAGGCCGCACCCGTCGGCGAGCCGACCAACCGCGAGATCGTGCAGGCGGTGCGCGAGTGGATCGAGGGTGCGATCAAGCCGCGCGCCGAGGGGCATGCGAAATTCGAGGCGGTGGTCGCGATGAACGCGCTGGGTATCGTGATGCGCGACCTCGACGCCGGGACGCGCGCCGAGGATGCAGCGCTTGCCGAATCGCTGATGGCGGGCACCACCACGCTCGGTGAACCCGGTTTGCTCGCGCGCCTGCGCCGCGCCGTGCTCGACAAATGCGCGGTCGACAGCCCCAAATATGCCGCGCTCGCCGCGGCGCGCAGCCGCTGGGGCGGATGACCGCCGCCGAGCATCCGCTCTGGACTTCTCTGCGCGATTATCGCGTCGGCCCTGCCGATGCGGCGCTCAGCTTCGAGGCGCGGCTCGCGCGCGAGAACGGCTGGTCGGCCGCCCATGCCGCGGCGGTGATGGACGAATATCGGCGCTTCCTGTTCCTTGCGATGGCCGCGGGCCATATGGCGGTGCCGTCGGAGGCGGTGGACCAGGCGTGGCACCTGCACCTGACCTATAGCCGCGACTATTGGGACCGGCTTTGCGGCGAGGTGCTGAAGGCGCCGCTCCACCACGGCCCGACCGCGGGGGGCGCCGAGGAGGGCCAGCGCTATTTCACCTTCTACGCCGAAACGCTTGCGAGCTACGAGCGGCTGTTCGGCGAGGTGCCGCCCGAAAAAATCTGGCCCTCGGCCTGGCAGCGCTTCCACGTCGACCCCCGCGCGCAGCGCGTTTCGCTCGCCGACGCCTGGGTCGTGTCCAAGCGCGTCGTTCGGCTTGGCGCCGCCGTCGTGGCTGTGATAGCGCTGGCGGCGGTCGCGCTATTGGGATGAGGATGCGCCCGAGATGAATCCGCTCGATTGGGACCCGCTGGCCTTTATCGGCACCTACTTCATGCTGTTGATGATCGTCGGGCCGGTCGGCTGGCTGCTGCCGCGGCTGCTCCGCCCCGCGGGCCGGACCCAGCAGCTGCGCGACGCCGACAGCCTCGCCTATCTTGCCGGCCGCGAGACGCGTTTCGCCGATACGGTCACGACGCGGCTGGTCGCATCGGGCGCGATAGAAGTCGACGGCAAGCTCTTTCGCAGCACCACCGCGACCGGCGCCCCCGGTGCCGAACGCGCGGTGCTCGCGCTGCGCTCGCCCTTCGTCTGGAGCGATATCGTCGCCGCGCTTCGCCCCGAAGCCGCAGCGCTGCGACGACGGCTCGAAGCGGGCGGATTGCTGCTCGATGGTGAGGAGTATCGCGGTCTGCGGCTGCTCGCGATTGCCCCCTATGCGGCGCTGCTGCTGTTCGGCGGGATTCGGCTGTTCGCCGACATCGTCCGCGATGGGCCGCTGTTCGTGCTGTCGGTCATGATGCTGCTGACGCTCATCCCGATGGCCATCCGCTGGCGCTTCGTCAGTGATGAGACGCGCGCCGCCCGCGCCGCGCTCAAGGAAGCACGGCGCGAGAACCAGCGGCTGCAGCGTGCGCCGACCGTCCGCGAGAGCGACCTCGCCGTCGCGCTGTTCGGCACGACCGTCCTGGCAGGGTCTGCGCTCGCCGCCTTCTACCAACTGCGCAACCCGCATAATTCGCCCGAGGGCTCGAATTCGAGCGGAAGCTGCGGCAGCAGTTGCGGCGGCGACAGCGGATGCAGCAGCGGCTGCGGCGGCGGCGGGGATTGAAGCGCGGGGCTCGATCAAAAAGATTAGCTTACGAAGCATATTCCTCTTTTGCCGTCCGCCGAACGCTGGCAAGGCAGGTGCGACAGCCATGGGAGAGAGACGATGGATTTTGCCGTGCCGGCCGATTTGCAGGCCTATCTGGACGAGCTCGACGCCTTCATCGAGGCCGAGATCAAGCCGCTCGAGCTCGCCGACGACAATATCCGCTTCTTCGACCATCGCCGCGAGCACAGCCGCACCGATTGGGACAATCAGGGACTGCCGCGCCACGAATGGGAGCAGCTGCTGAAACAGGCCACGCGCAAGGCCGACGCCGCGGGGCACTGGCGTTTCTCGGCGCCGAAGAAATATGGCGGCAAGGACGGATCGAACCTGTGGATGGCGGTGATCCGCGAGCATTTCGCGGCGAAAGGGCTCGGCCTGCACAACGATCTGCAGAACGAGCACAGCATCGTCGGCAACTTCCCCTTCGTCGAGATGTTCGAGCAATTCGCGACGAGCGACGAGCAGAAGCAGGAGTTCATCCTCGGCGGGTTCGAGGGCAAGCGGCGCACCGCCTTCGGCCTGACTGAACCCGACCATGGCAGCGACGCGACGCATATGGAAACCCTCGCGGTGCGCGAGACCCGCGACGGCGTCGAGGGCTGGCGGATCAACGGGCGCAAGATGTGGATCACCGGCATGCATGTCGCGACCCACTGCGCGACCTTCTGCCGCACCGACGGCAAGGACGGCGAGGCAAAGGGCATCACCTGCCTGCTGGTACCGACGGGGACCGAAGGCATGACGGTCGACGAATATATGTGGACCTTCAACATGCCGACCGACCATCCGCGCATGACATTCACCGATGTCTGGGTGCCCGACAGCGCGCGGCTCGGGCCCGAGGGCGGCGGGCTGTCGATCGCGCAGAGCTTTGTCCACCAGAACCGCATCCGCCAGGCGGCATCGTCCTTGGGCGCGGCGGTGTTCTGCATCGAGGAGAGTGTGCGCTACGCCCGCGAGCGCAAGCCCTTCGGCGAGGCGCTGGCGCGCAACCAGGCGATCCAGTTCCCGCTCGTCGAGCTCGCGACGCAGGCCGAGATGCTGCGCCTCCTGATCCGCAAGACCGCGTGGGAAATGGATAATATGCCGCACAAGGAGGTCGAGCACCGCCTCTCCGACAAGGTCAGCATGTGCAATTATTGGGCGAACCGCCTCTGCTGCGAAGCCGCCGACCGCGCGATGCAGGTGCACGGCGGCATCGGCTATTCGCGCCACAAGCCCTTCGAGCACATCTACCGCCACCACCGCCGCTACCGCATCACCGAGGGCGCGGAGGAGATCCAGATGCGCAAGGTGGGCGCCTATCTGTTCGGCTACCTGGGTCCGCGCCGCGAGACGCTGGGCAAGATCTGATTCGTCAACGCAGTGCCGGGGCCCCGGCGCGCGGATGAAGCGACAGGGCGGCGAAGAGCCCGACGGGATCGGGGCATCCGGGCGTCGCCGCGACGCCGATGATCGGGTCGATGGCTATCGGTACGCCGAGCCGCGCCGCCTGTCGCTGCATCTGGTCGCGCAGCACCGTGGCGGCGCGCGGGAAGTCCGCGCGCAACGCGCCGCCGTATAGATAGCGAACCGGGCCGATGCGCGCGGCGCGCGCGGCGAAGATGCTTTTCTCCGCCGCCTCGACATCGAGTTGCTGGACGATCATCGTGCAGCCGCGGCCGGCGGCGCGGATGCGAAAGGGCGCGGCGGGCCAGGGTCGGCTGCTGGCCAGGCCCGCGGTCCCGAGGCGCCGCTCGATCGTTGCAGCGAGCCGCTCGCGGTCGGGATAGACGTTGCGCGGCAGCCATAGCAGCTTCGCCGCCACGAGCGCGACCGCGACCAGCGCGGCGCCGGCCAGGACCCGGTCAGCGCGGCGCAAAATCGGGGTGGCGCGCGACGGCGGTACCGACGATCGCGGCGGTAACGAGCAGCGACGCCCAACCGAACAGTGTCATCCCCGCGCCGCTGTGGAGATAATCGTAGACTTCGGGGCGCCGCGCGATCGTCGCGAGGCGGATGCCGTTGACGATCACGGTCGCGCCCATCGCGAGCAGCGTCGCGGCCACGAGCCTGCGGTCGAAGCGCAGTTCGAACAATTGCGCGAGGGTGACCGCGAGCACGCCGGCGAGCGAGAGGTTGGTCAGCGAGGAGCAGTTCTGGCCGACGGTGAAAGCCTGCGATCCCGCTTGGCCGAAAATATTGCCGTCGGCGCTGCCGCCTGCGAACAGCCCCGCGATCCGGGCGTCGAGCGCGAGCAATTCGCTGCCGAGCAGCTTCAGGACCAGCGGCCCCCACAGCAGATGCGCGCTGAGCACGAGCGCGACGAGCCCGATCCGGCGCGCGCGCGACGCGCGCTCCGACCGCAGCGCCAGCCATGCCCCGGCCCCGAACACGGCCGCGGCGCCGAGCGCGGGAACGGGCAGCAGCGCGGCCCCGACGATCGCGGCCAGTATGGGGGCGTCGTGGCGGCGCCAGGGCGCGGGCGTGCGATCCTCGCGCGCGATGGCGCAAATCGCGAAGGCCGCGAACCAGACGATCGCACTGATCCCGAACAGGTCGGTGAGGGCGGTCGCGAAGCCCCGGTGCGCAACGGCGGCACCGATCCGCGTCGTCAAAGCCGCCGCGATCGCGAGCAGCAAGGCGGCGGCAAAAGCGGTGTCGCGGTCGAGCCGATGCGGCGCACGAGCCGCCGCTTCGCTCATCGCCGGCTCAGCGGCTGCGGCGGCGCTTCAGGAACAGATAGCCTGCCGCGACGGCCGCCATGGCGGCGGCACCGACGCCGGCTTCCGGGCCGGGGGTTGCCGGCACGCCGGCCATTGCGGCGGTCGGCAAGGAGAGGAGAAGGATGGTTGCCAGTGCGCGCATAGTCAGGCTCCTGAAATACAATGTTTTCTTGTGACCCAAGGATACATTAACCAGCGCTTGCCTTCGCCGCAAGTCGCTTTAGGCCTGTCGTCATGGAGCATGGTTCCGCGGACGAATGGATGGCGTTGGCGCCATGGGTGATGGCGGCGATTTTTGTCGCCGCCGCGCTTGCCGAAAGGCCGTTCGCGGCGCGCGCCGAAACGGCGACCGGACTGCGACGCCCGGCAACGAACCTGCTGCTCGGTATCCTCGCGCTGCTGCTCGCCGCGCTGATCCCGGCCAGCCTGACCGCGTTTGCGGCGTGGGTGGGTGCGGCGGGGCACGCGCCCTTTGCCCTGCCGCCGATGCCGCTGGCGATCGCGGCGACCGCCGCGCTGCTGCTGCGCAGCTTTTCGGCCTATTGGGCGCATCGGGCCTCGCACCGGATCGGCTGGCTGTGGCGGCTGCACCGCGTTCACCACGCCGACACGGCGATCGACGCGACGACCGGGTTTCGCCACCATCCGGTCGAGCAGTTCGTGTCGTTGCTGTTCGCGCTTCCCGCGATCTGGCTCTTCGCGCTGCCGCCTGCCGCGGTCGCGATCGCCGAACTGGTCCTGATCGCCGCAGGGATCGCCGAGCACGCCAATATTCGCACCGACGGCCGCGGCTGGCGCGCCGCCGCCTGGCTGTTCGCGACGCCGGCGGTGCACTTGGTCCACCACAGCAGCCGGCAGGCGCAGACCGACAGCAATTACGGATCGCTGTTCAGCGTCTGGGACCGGCTGTTCGGGACGTGGCGCGACCCCGCGACCGAGCCGGTCGAACGGATCGGACTGGGCGACGCGCAGGACCGCGACGCCGACCGCTGGCGTCGGCAGCTGCTGTCGCCCTTTGTGCGCGACCCATAGGTCTTGGCATATCGGATATCCGTGATAGGTTTCTCCCTGAAACGAAATAATCGGGAGAGCGGACATGTTTGATCTGGTGATTCGCGGCGGCACCGTCGTCGATGGAACGGGCGGCGACGCCTTTGTCGCGGACATCGCGATCGACGGCGACCGGATCGTCGCGGTGGGCGAAAATCTGGGCAAGGGCCGCGAGGAGATCGACGCCGCAGGCCGGATCGTCACCCCGGGCTTCGTCGACGTCCACACCCATTATGACGGCCAGGCGACCTGGGACCAGGAAATGGCGCCGTCGAGCTGGCACGGCGTCACCACCGTCGTGATGGGCAATTGCGGCGTCGGCTTCGCCCCCGCCAAGCCCGACCGCCACGAATGGCTGATCAGCCTGATGGAGGGCGTCGAGGACATCCCCGGCACCGCGCTCGCCGAGGGCATGTCGTGGGATTGGGAGACCTTCCCCGAATATATGGACGCGCTCGAGAAACTGCCGCGCACGGTCGATGTCGCGTGCCACGTGCCGCACGGCGCGGTGCGCGCCTATGTGCTCGGCGACCGCGAAAAGCCGGGTGCGATCCCGACCGACGCGGACATCGCCGAGATGTCGCGCATCGTCGAGGAGGGCATCCGCGCCGGCGCGCTCGGTTTCTCGACCAGCCGCACCGTGCTGCACAAGTCGATCGACGGCGAGCTCGTCCCCGGCACCACCGCGACCGCCGAGGAGCTGATCGCGATCGGCCGCGCGATGGGCCGCGTCGGGTACGGCGTGTTCGAAATGGCGAGCGACCTCAAGCGCGAATGGAACGAGTTCCAGTGGATGGGCGATTTGAGCCGCGAGACCGGGCTGCCGGTGACCTTCGCCGCGCTGCAATCGATCGCCAAGGAATTGCCGCTCGACGAACAGATCAAGGAAATGCGGCGCCAGAACGCCAGCGGCGCGAACATCGTCGCGCAGATCGCGCTGCGCGGCAACGGCATCATCATGGCGTGGCAGGGCACGGTGCATCCCTTCCGCTTCAAGCCGGCGTGGAACGAGATCATCGACCTGCCGTGGGAGGCGCAGCTGGCGCACCTCAAGGATCCGGCGTTCAAGGCCCGGATGATTGCCGAGCCGAACGTCTGGCCCGAAAGCGACATCCTCGACTTCCTCAAGATCGTCGCCGAGGGCTGGCCGGTGCATTTCGAGATGGACCCCGACTTCAACTACGAACCGCGGATGGACGAGAGCATCATGGCGCGCGCCGCGGCCGCCGGGGTCTCGCCGTCCGAATATGCCTATGACCTCCTCATGAAGGATGACGGCAAGGGTTTCATCTATTTCCCGATCCTCAACTATCAGGACGGCAACCTCAATTTCCTCGAGGATCTGCAGCATTCGGACGACACGGTGAACAGCCTGTCCGACGGCGGCGCGCATTGCGGGACGATCTGCGACGCGGCATCGCCGACCTTCATGCTCCAGCATTGGGTGCGCGACCGCAACGGCAACCGCATCGGGCTCGAACATGCGATCAAGCGCCAGTGCCGCGATACCGCGATGCTCTATGGGCTCGAGGATCGCGGGCTGCTCGCGCCAGGCTATCTCGCCGACCTCAACGTCATCGACATGGACGAAATCAGGCTCGGCAAGCCGTGGCTGGCCTTCGACCTGCCCGCGGGGGGCAAGCGGTTGCTGCAAAAGGCCGACGGCTATGTCGCGACGATCAAGTCGGGCGAAGTCACCTTCCGCGACGGCGCGATGCAGGGCCCGACCCCCGGCGGCGTGATCCGCGGCCCGCAGCGCGTCGAAATGGCGATGGCCGCCGAATAGTGCGCGCCGTCCAGCTGCGGGCCCCCGCGTCGCTCGACAATCTGGTGTCCGCCGACCTGCCCGACCCCGGCGATCCGGGGCCGGGCGAGATTCGCGTCCGGCTCGGTGCGTCGTCGCTGAACTTCCACGATTTCGCGGTGGTCGCGGGGATGATCCCGACCGCCGAGAACCGCATCCCGATGTCCGACGGCGCGGGAGTGGTCGAGGCGGTCGGCGAGGGCGTGACCGGCTTCGCGGTCGGCGACCTCGCCGTGTCGCTCTTCTTCCCTGAATGGCATGACGGCGCCCCGCCGGCGAGCGCCTTCACCAAGGTGCCGGGTGACGGCATCGACGGCTATGCGCGCGAGGTCGTGGTGGTGCCCGAGCATTGGTTCACCCGCGCGCCCGCGGGCTGGTCGGCGGCCGAGGCGGCGACGCTGACCTGCGCCGGCCTGACCGCCTGGCGCGCGCTGTTCGTCGACGGCACGACGCAGCCCGGATCGACCGTGCTGATCCAGGGCAGCGGCGGGGTGTCGGTGTTCGCGCTGCAATTCGCCAAGGCGGCGGGGGCGCGCGTGATCGCGACGAGCTCGTCCGACGCAAAGCTCGAAAAGCTGAAGGCGCTCGGCGCCGACGAACTGATCAACTATAAGCAAGAGCCCAAATGGGGCGCCAGGGCGCTCGAACTGACCGGCGGGCGCGGGGTCGACACGGTGGTCGAGATCGGCGGCGCGGGCACGCTCGACCAGTCAATGGTCGCGGCGCGCGTCGGCGGCCATGTCGCGCTGATCGGCGTGCTCGCAGGCATCGCCGGCCCGGTGCAGACCGCACTGCTGATGAGCAAGAACCTCCGCGTGCAGGGGCTGACCGTCGGCAGCCGGGCGCAGCAGCTGGCGATGATCGCCGGGGTCGAGGCGAACGACATTCGCCCCGTGATCAGCGACCATTTCCCGCTGGAGCGGCTGGGCGACGCGTTCCGGCACCAGATCGCCAATGCGCATTTCGGGAAAATCGTCGTCGATATCTGAAACCCGCCCGTTCGCATCGAGCGAAGTCGAGATGCCCAGCGGAAGCGTACCGCTTCGGCGTGTCCCGACTTCGCTCGACGCGAACGGCGTTGGTTAAGCGAAGGCCGCCACCGTCCGCTCGACATCGGCCACGCCGTTATAGGCGTGGAACGACAGCCGCATGATCGTGCCGCGGAAGTCGGCGCGGATTCGATGTCGCTCCAGCAGCCCGGCGACGCGCGGCTGGTCGGTGCCGGTGTCGATGCACAAGGTGCCGCCGATGTCGCCCGCCGGCCAGCGCCATTGCGGCGTTTTGGGCGCCAGCGCATCGCGCAGCATATGCTGTAGGGCGCGATTGTGTCCGCGAACGGCATCGACGCCGATGTCGGCGATCGCCTCGATCCCCGCGGTAGACAGGATGAAGGGCGCGACGTCGGGGGTGCCGCCCCACCAGCGGCGCGCGTCGGGCGCGTAGCGGAAGTCGGCGATGTCCATCTCGAACGGATTCTCGTGGCTCCACCAGCCGCGCTCCATCGGGTCGAGCGTGCTACGGTCGTGCTGCGCGACCCACAGCCACGCGGCGCCGGTACCGCCGCACAGCCATTTCACGCTGGTGCCGAGCACCGCATCGACGCCCCATGCCGCAGGCGTGACCGGCAAGACACCGACCGATTGCGCGCAGTCGGCGATGCAGCGCGCGCCCGCCCCCTTGGCCGCCGCCGCGACCGCAGCGACGTCGGTCAGCGCGCCGCTGACCGAGCTGACGTGCATCGCGATCACCAGCGCAACGTCATCGTCGAGCGCAGTCGCCCAGTTGGCGGGGTCGCGGACGTCGGCGTCATCGGGCAGATAGCGCGTCTTCCACCCCGCCGCGGCGAGGCCGCTCGCGACATAGCCGATGGTCGGGAAGGCGCTCGGCGCGAGCAGGATCGTGCGGCGCGTGGTCGCCGTGCCCAGCGCCGAGATATAGCGCGACAGCCCCGCGCTGACGTTGGTCGCGGGGCAGAGGTCCTGCGCCTCGACCCCGATCAGCCCGGCGAGCGAGGCGCGCCATTGGCCGATGGCCTCAAGCCAGTGCGGCCAGGCCTCGCCGGTCTCGCGCCAGGGCGCCAGTAGCCGCTCGCGGAGCAAGGCCTCCGCCGCGCGCGGCTGGCAGCCGACGCTGTGGCTCTTGAGATAGGTTGCGCCCGGCGGCAGGTGGAAACGCTCGGCGATCGCCTCCGGCAGCAGTCCGCCACTCACAGCCCGCTGCCGTGCCCGGCGGCGGAAGGATCGTCGCTGATGCTGTCGCGCTTGACGCCATATTCGGCGCCCCAGCGGTCGGTCATCTCGGCGCGAATGTCCCATAACTCGGGGAAGAAACGGTGGCGCGTGCCCGCGCTGAGCAGCTCGACCGGGCGGCCCTTGAGCGACTTCGACCCCATGCCGATCGAGCGGTGGATCAGGTAGATGTGATGCGCGCGGAAGATCTGGAACAATTCGTCGAACTCGATCAGCGCCTCGGCGACCATATAGGCGTCGTCATGGCTGTAGCCGGTGTCGTAGACGTCGGCGACGCTGCGGCCCGCGGGTTCCAGATAACATGCCTTATAGCGCGCCCAGAGCGGCTGCGGCATCGTCAGCAACAGCTGGAATCCGGGGCTTTCCTGCCCCGACCCGTTGCCGAGCTGGAGGCGGATCGACTGATAGTCGAAGGGGCTCATCGTCTCGAGGAGCGCCAGCTGGTCGGTCATCATCCGCATGATGCGGTTGACGCGGTCGAACAGGGTGATGACGCGCATCGTCTGGCCCGCCGCCATATGGCCGTCGATCTCGACGAGGGTGAAGGCGATCAGCTTCATCCAGAGTTCCTCGACCTGGTGGACGATCTGGAACTGGAGTTCGTCGGGGGTGCAGAGCTCGGCGAGCGGCTTCTGGCAGAGCAATAGGCGGTCGACCGCGAGATAGACCCCATAATCCTTCATGTCGGGGGTTTCGATGCGGCGGTGGGTTTCGGTCTTGTCGAGCATGGGCTGCTCCTCTTTTTTCCTCTGATCAGCCCCTCCCCTTCAGGGGAGGGCAGCGAGACTTGGCAGCTTGCTGCCTAGTCGCAGCGGGTGGGGTCTATCGGCCTCGCGCAAGGCCGATAGACCCCACCCCAACCCCTCCCCTGAAGGGGAGGGGCATTGATCAGCGCGGCGCGACCCCCGCCGGGGGACGCCGCGGCG
>JAESFZ010000207.1_pt1 | contig 67641 bp, 63 predicted proteins | sample 9269561 | NCBI WGS metagenome assembly JAESFZ01 (sample SAMN14515552, study PRJNA621657) | algae metagenome | isolation source: Tildeniella nuda ZEHNDER 1965/U140 and co-occurring heterotrophs from wet... | place: Switzerland: Stansstaad, Zurih | collected 1965-01-01
CGTCCCTTTCTGAGTCTCGACAACCAGAAGGTAGACGGAAAATCCCCGTCTCTCGGGGCATGCGCCTGCGGCATTTCGATTCACCAACAACTTTCCCCGGACAGCCCTGCCCTTGTGGGGAGGGGTTGGGGGTGGGGGTGCGAAGCAGCGAATTCCTCGCCTTTGCAGGCGCTGCAAAATCGTCAATCACCCGGCCCGAGCGCCTCTTCGAGCAGATGGGCCAGCCTGTATCCCGCCTGCTTCAGCCGTGCCCGCACGACGGGCCAGTTGTCGTCGAGATAGGCCTCCGGCAGCGTCGGCAGCACGTCGCGCCTGGTCGTGGCGATGCGCGGGTCGGTGAAGATGGTGTCGCGGGCGATGTCGCGGCCCTCGAGCGCCCAGCCGGCCGGGGTCGACGGGACGATCGGTCCGGTCGGCGCCGCTTCGACGGTGTCGACCAGTTCGTGCCAGTCCTTGCCCTGCCGGGCGACGATGGCATCGTCCCAGACGTCGTGCAGCCGGGTCACCTTGCCGTCGAGCACCACGGCGCGGCCGCCGGTGTCGGCGCTGGCATGCAGCGGCTGGTGCAGGTCGCCGACGAGATGGACGACGTATTTCAGCGCGGCGAGGCGCTCGTCCGCCGGTCTTGTCCGGTCGTGCAGGATCGCCACATAGCGCTCGACCGCGGCGGTGGCGCAGCGGTTCTTCCTGCAGACCTTCGCCGCGTCATAGCCGCTGCCATCGAGGGGAAGGCGCACGACATGCGACGGCTGGCCGGGGATGCGCAGCACCTTGACGAGGTCGGCCCAGAGCGAGACGTCGACCAGCGATTTCTGGCCCTCGACGGCCAGGAGGCCGGACACCGCCTTCTTCGCCTCCGGCGAAAGATGCCGCTCCGCGATCTCGGCGACGATGGCATGGCCGCTCCAGGTCCAGGCCGAAGCGGGCGCGGACAGCGCGATCACCATCGCCAGTGCCGACAGGATTCGTCTCATCGTCCGAGATTAGCCCGGGAATGTGGCCGGGTCAGCTTTGTTCGAAGGTATTGTTTTCAAGGCGGGAGGCGATGACGATCTCGTTCGACGCGGCTGCGAAAAAGGGGACAAATTTTCGTTCTTTCCGCCTGTGCAAGCCTGGAGCGGCAGCGCTTTTCCGGGAAAAGGGCAATTGTTGCCGATATTTGATCTCCTCTCGCCGCGCCAGCGCTTACCACGCACCGAATTTCTATCCCCTCCGTTTCCGCCTGCGGCATACTTGCGCCCGAAAGCCGCTCCCTGCGGGAATCTGGTGCGCACCGGGTATCAGGAGGGAGCGTCGGCGCCGGGTCGGTCGCGCAAACGGTAGCGCGGCTGGCGTGAGCTGGAGACCCGGGCCCCAGCCGCGAAGGTCGCGCGAATGCGGGTTAGCGGACGGGCAAGAACGCCGGCGGGGCGCGGGTCACCGCGCCACGTACTTAATTTGAGAGGCTCGGCCCCGCGCCCCGCTTCCCGCACTTTCCTTCAATGGCCAGACTGCAAAAGCAGGGCGTGGCGAGGATGACGCTTGCTGTATCCGTCCTGTCGACAGCCTTGTGGAAGACACGGTCGTGCTCACACACCGATCGGCATGTGCTCGGCCGAGCGGGTGACGGCGCGCGGGGCGGTCAGTTCCTTCCACTGCGACAGCGCCTTGCTGACCGCCGGGAAGGGCCTGCGCTCGACCAGCTTACCGCGGCCGGGGCGCGGCTGCGAGTTCTGGCCCTCCGACCAAACCACCTCGCCCCGCGACAGCGTATAGCGCGGCAGGCCGGAGACCTTGAAACCCTCGAACACGTTGTAGTCGATGATCGATTTCTGCGTCGCGGCCGAGATGGTCTTGGACAGTTTCGGATCCCAGACGACCAGATCCGCGTCGGAACCGGGAAGAATCGCACCCTTTTGCGGATAAATATTGAGGATTTGCGCGATGTTCGTGGACGTGACCGCGACGAATTCGTTCGGCGTCAGCCGGCCGGTCTCGACCCCCTTCGCCCACAGCACCGGCATGCGGTCCTCGAGCCCGCCGGTGCCGTTGGGGATTTTGGTGAAGTTGCCGACGCCCACGCGCTTCTGCTCGGTGGTGAAGGCGCAGTGGTCGGTGGCGACCACCTGCAGCGAGCCGGCGGAAAGCCCCGCCCACAGCGAATCCTGGTGGCTCTTGTCGCGGAAGGGCGGGCTCATCACGCGCTGCGCGGCATGGTCCCACTGCCTGTTGAAATATTCGGTCTCGTCGAGCGTCAGGTGCTGGATCAGCGGCTCGCCGAAGACGCGGATGCCCTTCTGGCGGGCGCGCCGGATCGCCTCATGTGCCTGCTCGCTCGAAGTGTGGACGATGTAGACCGGCACGCCGGCGGCATCCGCGATCATGATCGCCCGGTTGGTCGCCTCGCCCTCGACCTCGGGCGGCCGCGAATAGGCGTGGCCCTCCGGACCGGTCAGGCCCTCGGCGAGATATTTCTGCTGCAGCGCGGCCACCAGGTCGCCATTCTCGGCATGCACCAGCGGCAGGGCGCCGAGCGCGGCGCAGCGCTGGAAGGAGGCGAACATCTCGTCGTCGTTCACCATCAGCGCGCCCTTGTAGGCCATGAAGTGCTTGAAGGTGTTGATGCCGCGCGCGACCACCTTCTCCATCTCGTCGAAATGCTGCTTCGACCAGCCGGTGACGCACATGTGGAAGGAATAGTCGGCCGAGGCCTGGCGCTTCGCCTTGCCGTGCCAGTCCTCGAGCGCGGCGAGCATGCCGTCGGGGCCGGGGATGACGAAGTCGACGACCAGCGTGGTGCCGCCGGACAGCGCGGCGAAGGTGCCGCTTTCCCAGGTCTCTGCCGCGGTGGTGCCCATGAAGGGCATTTCGAGGTGGGTGTGCGGGTCGATGCCGCCCGGCATGATCAAGGCGCCTTCGGCGTCCAGCGTCTTGTCGCCTTTCAGGTCCTTGCCGATCGCCGCGATGGTCTCGCCTTCGATCAGGATGTCGGCCTCGTAGGTCCGGTCGGCCGCGACGATCGTCCCGCCCTTGATCACTGTCGACATGGTTTTCTCCTTCTATCGCGGCCGCGCGACCGGCGTTCCCTTTGCGCCTACTCTGCGCGAAAGGCGCGCCCAAGCCAAGCACGATGCGGGCATGCCGCCGGTGGCCCATGCGGCGGAAAACACCGGTCCAGCGCCGACCGCGCCGGCATCGCCGCCGCGTTGACGTGGCAAGCCCGATCTCCGCAACGGACCGGCAACTCCCCGGATGACGGCCATGTTGCCGGACGCAGGGCAGCCATGTGCATTTTGTCCGGCGATTGCGGTATTCAAGGGCTGGACAGGCCCGGCATGCATGGGTATATGCGCCCCCATCGCCCTCGTGGCGGTCCCGGGTGCGTAGCTCAGTTGGTAGAGCAGCTGACTCTTAATCAGCGGGTCACAGGTTCGATCCCTGTCGCACCCACCAGACAATTCAGAGAAACTTGGGTCTTCCTGCCCGTGTACTGGCAGACAAAGCGTGCGACAGAATAGGCCGTGCGACAAGGGTTGTCGCATGCGCAGGTCTGTGCGTTCGCCGCCGGCGCTGCAACCGTTGGTGTCCAACCACTCAGATCACGACGAAATCGGCGTTGGTGAGTGAAAGCCCCGGATCGAGCTTTGCAAACAGGACGCCACCGCCGACGGCGCTACCGTTGTGGTCGTAATAGAGCTCGCCCGTGTCGGTTTCGTAGATGATGCGGTCGCTGGCGCTCTCGGCCAGGCCTGTCGTGTTGATGCGGAAAGCCGATGCTGCGAGGGTCCCGGTGGTGGCAAGGGCCGTGAAGACGGCATTTTCCAACTGTATGGTATCATCGGCCACGTTGAAGTCGGTGATCGTGTCCACATTGCTTGGACCGAGGCTCGACGAAAAGGCAAAAAAGTCCTTGCCGCCGAGCCCGGTCAGCGTGTCGTTGCCGCCCTGACCATCGAGGATATTGGAGCCGGCATTGCCCGTAATGCTCTGCGCTACCTTGTTGCCGGTCAGGTCGATGGCCGCGGTCCCGATCGAACCATTGGTGGTGATGATTTCCACGTAGGTGTCCGGAGACAGGCGGAAGTCGACCGCAGCGAGGACCCGATCTGCCGTTCCACCTTTTGCCGATTCTCGAATCCAGGGTGAAAAGTTGAAAACTCTATAGGTATCGTTGCCTCCAAAGCCTTGCAGCGTGTCGTTCGCGCCAACGCCGCCGTCATGAAAGACATTCGCGCCGTTGTTGCCAATGATCGTCTGACGCAACGCATTGCCAGTGAGGTTGATCGATGCAGTGCCGGATGTGACGTTTGTGGTGATGGTTTCGACGGAGACGCCGGCACCTAGCGCAAAGGTCACGGATGTGACGACAGTGTCGTTGCCCCCTTCTGAGTTCTCCTCAATGGTCGTGCCGGAGGCATCTACCAGATAGGTGTCGTTGCCTCCCAGGCCCGACAACTGATCGGCTGCGCCGCCGCCGTCCGCGAGAACGTTGGCGCCTTGATTGCCGACGATCCGCTGGCTGAAGCCGTTACCAGTCAAGTTGAGCGCCGAGGTGCCGGACGTGGCCAAAAGGAACTCCACGGCAACGGCAGCACCCAACGTGTAACTGGCGCTCGTTGAGATTTGGTCGTTGGCGCCTTCCCCAGCCCGTTCGATGACGGTATCAGTGCTGCTGTCGACGAAGAACAGGTCGTCGCCCAAGCCGCCATCCATCAGATCGACGCCTGCGCCGCCGTTCAGGACATCGTTACCATCGGCCCCGAACATGACGTCATCGCCGAGACCGCCGACGGCGGTATCGTTGCCTTTCCCCGCATAGAAGGTATCGTTGCCGCGCAGGCCGTGCATCGTGTCGTTGCCGTTCCCTCCATTGAATTCGTCGGCAGCGCCGTCATGGCCGTAAAGAGTGTCGTCTCCCCCGGTTCCGACTATCACCCCGTCACGCGGGTCAACGATCTGAAAGCGGATTGCGCTCCCGTCCGTGTTGTTGCCGGTTGCACTGCCGTCTGCCCAAGTGACGACGATGCGGCCATCGGCAAGAACAGACAGCGAGGGTGCTGTCTGGCTTCCGTCGGTTGTGGTGTTGATCACCACTTCCGATCCTGCAGGAGTTCCACCAGCGTCGAAGACGCGCATACGAATGGCGTTCATGTCCTGGTCGAGGCCGGTGCCGCTGGCGTCCGTCCATGCCACCGCGAATCCACCGTTCGGCAACGCCACCACTGTCGGGCTGGATTGATCCCCGCTGGTTGTCGCGTTGATCAGGAATTGGTCAGTCAAGCTTACGCCGTCGCTGCGGAAGAGGCGGCCCTGAATGGACGTTCCGTCTCCATCGCCTTGAGGATTTGCGGTGGTTTCCGACACCCACACGACGAGGAACCGGCTGTCGTCAAGCCACACGATGTCTGGCTCTCCTTGCAGATCCGAGGTTACAGCGTTCACCGTGAACTCGGCTGCCTTTTGGGTGCCAGAGCTGTTGAATACCCGGCAACGGATGTCTCCACCATTAAGCCCGAGGTCCCGCCAGACCACTGCGATGTCGCCGTTTCCGGTCGACGATGCCACGGCTGCCTGACTTTGCTGGGCGGCAAGGGAGCCAGCTGCATTGGTGTTGACTGTGAAGGCGGAAAAGCGCTCCGTACCGTCGTTGTTGAAGCCGCGCATTATGATATTGCCTGCGCCAGCGCTGAAGTTGGTCCAAACGGCAACTGTTCCGAATGGACCAACCGTCGCGACATCGGGCTCGCCTGCTACGGCGCTGCCGTCGAATGCGCTCTGGGTACGAACCGCCGTGCCGGTGCCTGTGAGCACCCTGCCGCTGATATCGACATTGGCACCGTCGCTGTTGCCCTGCTGAAAGAAGAACGTACCGTCCGCGAGGCCGACGACGGAGGGACCGGATTGGTCGCCGGCAAAGCTGCCGGACACCTGCTCGGCTCCGACAGGCACGCCCAGGGCGTTGTAGATTTGGAACCGGACAACGGCGTCGGCCGGCCCTTGGTCGCGCCACATAACAACGAAGCCGCCGCTGGCAAGAGCAGCGACGGCCGGTTGATCCTGGTCACCAATCGCGGTGGTGTTCGCGAGTGTTTCGGAGCTCCATTTCAGTATTGCCATAACAATCCTCCCGACATCGTTGCGCACAACTTATTCGCGAACGTTGCGAGAGACAATTGTTTCCTGGGAAAGAGCGGCTAGATAGGAGTGGCTATAGACCTTTCGGCAAGAAGAAACGTGCGGAGACAACTCCTCTCGTGTACGTCCTCACGAGTGGCCACGAGCGGGCAATCTCAAACGGAGGTTTTCTCGCGTCTCGCGCGAGCGCGCTTGGCTGGTGCGGGGCGGGCAGCCGGCACTCCATCACCCTTGGTGGCGATGTCCTGGCCTTTGCTCGACGCGTGGCGGACGAGCTTTTCCAGGTTGATGATATAGCGGCCTCTGGTTTGGCTGAACAATGTCACGTTCGGATGGTCCGGTTTTGCCGTTTCGGCGACGTGACGATAGATTCCGGCGATATGTTCGCGAACCTTCTGGTCTGCGATCCTCGGCAGGATGGAGGACGCCGCAGGGTTCAGCCAGTCCATATTTCTGACAAGCAGCGGGTCGGCGACAGTCTTGTCCAGCTTGCGCTGATCGAAGTTCGGGCGGCTCCGCTTGGCCAGAGCGCTATAGGCCTTTCCGGTCTTCTTGCGGACGTATGCGTAAAGCTCCGCCTTGGGGGAAGCCGCGTCGGCCAGCTTGCGCTGCCGGCCGAGGAAATAGGAAAGGATCGGACCGCTCTGGATCACCAGTTCGCAGCGGCTGCCGTCCGGATTGGCGAAGGTGGAAAGCCGCTTGGCTGAAAGCGCGGCATAGGTGTAGTAGCGGATCAGCTGGACGGCAGTCTCCATGTCCTTCATTGCCGGGCCGGCAAACGCCTTGAACAAATCCACTTCCTTCTGAAGGCTGGCGACCTGGTCCACCGGCGCGGCCATCTTCGGGAGAAGGTTCGGGTACTGGCTGGAGATCATGCCGCGAAGGATGCCGTTGGGGCCGGGTTCCGGGTCAGGAATGGTTCCCTTCGTCACCTTCGACACGGCTGTGGCGACATAGGTCTGAAACCGCTTGTCGACCAGGAACGGCCGCGTGAACATGAGATTGGAGAACAGCACGTCATATTGCCGAAGTCGCAGGGCTTCGTCCTTCTCGGATTGGTCCCACTTCAGGTTCGACAGGAGGGGTTTCTCGAAATTGCTCTGGAGCACGTTCATGTTGATGTGCGCCAGAGCATCGGCATTCTGGCCGTTGAGGATGACGGTTCCGCCGAAATCCTTCTCGATCATCGCGACCGCGGGGCCGCGGCCCGAGATGATGTCCTTTTCCATGCGGCTGTCGAGCACGGCAGTGGCGAAGGCGGATTGGGAATAGGTTTCCTTGACGAGTTCGAGCGCCATGCCGACCTTGTCGGCGACGGCGAATGCCCTGTCCGGTCCATTGGCGGTGTTGTGCTCGACCGTAAGCGAGCGGAACTCGGGGATCTTGCCGCGAAGGCCGAGATAGATCGTGAAGCAATCGACGCCGCCGGAGAACATCAGCACCGGATTGATACGATTGCGTGTGAAATGCCGCGCCAAAGAGTCTGAGATCTCCTCGATCGCAGCTTCGAAGGAAGCCGGCTGGTCCGGCCGGTCCATGATGTAGGAGCGGAAGACGGTCCTCTCTCCGCCCTGGAATTCTATGAGCGCGGCCGGCGGGATGCGGAAGACGCCTTCGAAATGGGTCGATATCGGCAGCTGGTTGTAGGCGCTCTTGGGAGCATGGGTGAGGAACAGGGAAATGGCATAGGAGTCGATCGAGATCCGGTCGCCCAGCACGGCGAGCACCGGAGCCAGCGTGGTCGAGGCGACCGCCTCGCCATGTCCGGCATAGCCGTAACCGCCGCAATACCCCGGCGACGTGATGATCCTGCCGCGGTCGAAGTCGACCAGGACGTAGTTTCCGATCGACCGGCGGGCTTCCGAAGCCAGAAAGTCCGGCAGCGGGACGGCACCGTATCGCGAGACGAGTTCGCCTGGGTGTTCGCAGTGAAGCGGAGTGCCGTAGATCGCTACCCCGGACTGGGTCGTCGAGTTCCCCTGCTGGTGAAACACCAGATTGTCGACAGCGAAGATCATGGAGATTCCTTCATTGGTACGGGCCGGCATGGCCGCGCTTTCAGCCCATTCGACGGGGTAATCATCTGTTCGGCAATAGCAATCCTAACCTGCAGACAATCTGGAGAGGAAGTTCCTTAGGCTTAGTCTTCCCGACATTTTTCGAAGCGTCAATCTCACGATTGAGGCAACTTTGCCTTTAGCCACCTCTCATTGGATATGCCGTAAGCGAACCAATCGGCACCGTCCTTGATCTCCATTACTACTATCCGGTCTTCCGGCTCAAGGCCCTCGGACAGATCCATGAACAGCGACGCGGCGTCCTTGTCGGTCTCGATGAACTGGACCGCCTTCAGAGGTGATCGGCTGTCAAGGACCTTCAGCGTGTCGTAAAATCCCTCGTAGACTTTGCGCTTCCCCCGCAAATCGTAGGCAATCATAAAGATGGGCATTTCCTCACATCGGCCGTTGCTGACAGGGGCACGGACCCTAGGCGATTGTCGTCAAAAGTACACGGGGTAATGCGCCATAATGATGACGCTTTGAGCAAGAAGCCTGAGGGCGCGATGAAACGTAGAGCATTTCTTGGGCTGCTGGGCGCAGCTGCCGTCATGCGACCGAAGCTGGCGTTTGCGGCGCGCGACTTCCCGACGCGCGCTGCCCTCGCCGCCGCGCTTGCTGGCGGGCTGGTGCCGGAGGACGGACAGACCTACACGGCGGGCGGGTTTCGCTACGCCGGGGCCTCGGGCGCAGCCGCTTTGCCGGACCTGCCCGGGTTGCTGCCGGACGGCGACGTCTATCCACAGCATTTTGGCGCGCTCGCCGACCTGGCATACACGCTGCGCAACGACCTGCCGCTCGACGCGTCCTCCGCCGAGCGCAGGAGAGGTTTTGTTCGAACAGGCGGCACCAATGACAGGGCCGCTTTCGAGGCAGCCGACGCCCATGCCTTCGCGAGGCGAGTGCCGCTGATGCTCGACGGCGATTATTTCATCGACGGCGAGATACGGCCGAAAGCCCGCTGGATCGCAAAGCAGCGCTTCGCCAGTACCCTGTGGTGCAGACATTCCTGGGACGGGGTCGCCAATCAGTACATCGAGAGCGGGATGGTGCTGCTCGAACCCGGCTCGGGCCTGATCGGTATACGCTTCATAGACCAGTGGGCGGCCACCTCCGTAAAGCCGAACAAAGGGCGAGGCATGGGCTGCTTCGGTACCGCTGTCCGCGTCGGCGAATTCGGAACCGTAGCCGAGCAGCCGCTGCGGAAGAACATCGACCTTGACGTGCTTTTCTGCAGGGCGGCACGCCTCGCAGGAGAACAGCCTTCCCAAGCCAATCTCATGGTCACCTATATGGGCCATGTTGAAGACTGCAGGGTCGATGTCGGGGTTTTCGGCGCAACCAATGTCGGTACGAACATCCTTCTGCTTTGCCATTTCGGCTTCAAGTACGACCCACGGGCCGACGGTTTCGACGATCGGAACAATCCAAGCAAGACAGATGCGCGGATGCTCGAAACCTATCATCCCAGTAATTTCGACATCACCTTTCTGAGCGAGCTGGACAATGCCGACGGCTGGGGCTTGCTTCGGCCATATGACCTTGCGTCTACGGGTGCGATGCGGGTCGGCCCGGTCAGAACGAGGGGCCTTCCGACCGGGGGCGCGGTCTCCTGCGGCGACTATTGCGACATGCTGACCGTGGAGCGCCAGAAGGGCACGATCGGCAAGGGCATCCGTCTGGGCTTCATCCACGCTACCGGCTGCCGCCTGTCCAACCGGAACGACGAGGCCCGGTTCGGCGGCTTCTACGTCAAGGGGATAGGCACGGTCTCCGGAAGCGGGTTCGTCTATGACGGCACCGACATGAAACTGAGGTCCCAGCTTGAATGGGACATCAAATGCGAGGGCATGCACCTTGAAATGGAGGCCGACGCGGCCGAGGGCAAGTCATATCCGCCGATGAAACCGAGCGCGGTGCGCGGCGTCTGGCTCAACGGCTGCCTCGGCAGCATCGATCTCGGCAAGATCTCGACCTTCGGCGCGACGCGGGCGGTCGAGGTCGAGTACAGCAATTGCGATCTCGTCTACGACTATGTCGCCGGCGACGGGGTGCTGATGTACGAATTTTCCAAGGGCGGCCGGATACTCGGCTCCTCGACCACGCGCCGCGGCGACGACGCGGAGGACGGTTCGCAGGCTTCCGCACGCAAGACGGCGGTCACGGTCATCGGCAGGACACTGGCTACCAAGACCACGCAGGATATCCCGGCCGGTGCGACCGTCATTCCGATCAAAGCCTTCGATGCCGGTCCCGAAGGGCGCGCGGACGACGTCTATGTCGGCGACCCCATCAGTATCGGTGACGAGACGGTTATTGCGCGCGCGCTTATCCAGAACGGTGTGTCTTACCTGGTCACCACGCCGCTGGCGGCGCCGGTGCGGTCGGGAACGCCCGTGGTCATCGATCAGCGGGCCCGGCTCGATCGGTTCGTCGGCAGCTTCGACAGCGGCGGCGAGGGGATAGTCCTGGTCAATGCCGACGTTCTCGACGCCGACCTGTCGCGGGTGAAGTGGGCCGGCCGGTATGCGGCGTCGCTCAAGAGGGGCAGCTATATGCAGCTCGTCGAAGGGCCGCCGGCGCCGCGGCAAGGGTCGGCCAAAGCGGACAGGATGATCGCCGTCGACAGGACCAGCCGGGTGGACGGCCCCGGAGCGCGGTGACCCTGCGCCGGGAATCGGCGTCGAGATGGAGGGCAGGGGAGGAGCCGTGTCGACGGCTCCCGCTCATCCCTTCTTCTTGTTGTAGAGGTCGAAGGCGACGGCGCCGAGCAGCACCAGGCCCTTGATGACCTGCTGCCAGTCGATATTGATGCCCATGATGCCCATGCCGTTGTTCATCACGCCCATGATGAAGGCGCCGATGACCGCGCCGGTGACCTGGCCGACGCCGCCCAGCGCCGAAGCGCCGCCGACGAACACGGCGGCGATGACGTCGAGCTCCAGGCCGGCGCCGGCCTTCGGCGTCGCCATGTTGAGGCGGGCGGAATAGATGAGGCCGGCAAGGGCGGCCAGCATGCCCATGATGGCGAAGATGTGGAAGGTCAGCCGCTCCGTGTTGATGCCCGACAGCGCCGCCGCCTTGAGGTTGCCGCCGATCGCGTAGATGCGCCGGCCGAAGGTCATGCGCTTGGTGATGAAGACGAACAGCGCGATCAGCACGCCCATCACCACCAGCACGTTGGGCAGGCCGCGGAAGGAGGCGAACTTGTACATCAGGAACAGGATAATCGCCGAGATCACTAGGTTCTTGATGACGAAGAAGACGAACGGTTCCGCCTCGTAGCCGTGGCTCTCGCGGCTGCGGCGGCTCTGCACCGCCAGGTAGAGCATGGCCAGCACGATCAGGACGCCGATGACGAGGGTCGTCGAATGCAGCACGATGCCGGTTCCCGGCATCGGCGCGCCGGATGCGTTGAGGGTCGGCGCGACGAGGGTGAAGGGCCCGATCACGTCGGGGATGAAGCCGGCGCTGAGCAACTGGAACAGTGGCGGGAAGGGGCCGACGGAGCGGCCGCTCAGCACGTTGAGCAGCAGGCCCTTGAACACCAGCATGCCCGCCAGCGTGACAATGAAGGACGGGATCTTCATATAGGCGATGAAATAGCCCTGTATGCCGCCGATCACCGCGCCGAAGGCGATGCACAGGAGGCCGGCGAGCAGCGGGTTCATGCCGTAGTCGACCATCAGGATCGCCGCCACGGCGCCGATGAAGCCGGCCACCGCGCCGACCGACAGGTCGATGTGCCCGGCGACGATGACCAGGAGCATGCCCAGCGCCATCACGATGATGTAGGAGTTCTGCAGGACGACGTTGGTCAGGTTGACGGGATAGAACAGCACCCCGTTGGTCATGTACCAGAAGAACACCATGATCGCGATCAGCGCGATCACCAGGCCGTATTCGCGCAGATTCTCCCTGACGGCGTCCTGGACGGTCGCCTTGGCGGCGCTGGCGGGCGGTGCGGCGGTCTCGGTGCTCATGACGCTGCCTTCTCTTCTCCGCGGACGATCGCCCGCATGATCTTTTCCTGGCTCGCCTCGTGGCCGGCGAGCTCGCCGACGATGCGCCCTTCGTTCAGCACGTAGATGCGGTCGCAGATGCCGAGCAGTTCCGGCATCTCCGAGGAGATGACCAGTATGCCTTTGCCTTCGCCGGCAAGCCTGTTGATGATGGTGTAGATCTCATACTTCGCGCCGACGTCGATGCCGCGCGTCGGCTCGTCGAGGATCAGCACGTCGGGATTGGCGAACAGCCATTTCGACAGCACGACCTTCTGTTGGTTGCCGCCGGAGAGGTTGCCGGTGATCTGATAGACGCTGGAGGAGCGGATATTGGTCTTCCTGCGGTATTCGTTGGCGACCTTCAGCTCGTCCATGTCGTCGATGACGCCCGACTTCGAAACACCGGGCAGGTTGGCTATCGTCACGTTGTGCTTGATGTGGTCGATCAGGTTGAGGCCGTAGACTTTTCTGTCCTCCGTGGCGTAGGCGAGCCCGCTGGCGACCGCCCGGTGCACCGTCGAGGTGTCGGCCGGCTTGCCGTGCAGGAACACCTCGCCGGTGACGTTGATGCCATAGCTGCGGCCGAACACGCTCATGGCGAATTCGGTGCGCCCGGCGCCCATCAGGCCGGCGATGCCGACCACCTCCCCCTTCTTCACATGCAGGTTGATGCCCTTGATCACCTGCCGCTCGGGGTGCTGGGGGTGGTAGACGGACCAGTTCTTCACTTCGAAAATGGTCTCGCCGATCTTGGGCGTGCGGCTGGGATAGCGGTTCTCCAGCGTGCGTCCGACCATCGAGGTGACGATGCGGTCCTCGGTGATGTCGGCCTTGTCCATCGTCTCGATTGACTGGCCGTCGCGGATCACCGTTATCCGGTCGGCGATGCGTTTGATCTCGTTGAGCTTGTGCGAGATCATGATCGAGGTGAGGCCCTGCGTCTTGAATTCGAGCAGGAGGTCGAGCAGGGCCTGGCTGTCCTTCTCGGACAGCGATGCCGTCGGCTCGTCGAGGATCAGCAGCTTGACGTCCTTGGCCAGCGCCTTGGCGATCTCGACGAGCTGCTGCTTGCCGGTGCCGATATTGGTGATCAGCGTATCGGGGTCCTCGCGCAGCCCGACCTTGCGCAGCAGCTCGGAAGCGCGCCGCTTGGTCCGGTTCCAGTCGATCACGCCGGCGCTAGCCTGCTCGTTGCCCAGGAACATGTTCTCGGCGATGGAGAGCATCGGCACCAGTGCCAGTTCCTGATGGATGATGACGATGCCGACCTTTTCGGAATCGTGGATGCCGTGGAACCGGCACTCATTGCCTTCGTAGCGCACGTCGCCGTCATAGCTGCCGAAGGGATAGACGCCGGAAAGCACCTTCATCAGCGTCGATTTGCCTGCGCCGTTCTCGCCGCAGATGGCGTGGATGTCGCCGCGGCGGACCTTCAGGTTGACGTTTTCGAGCGCCTTGACGCCCGGAAACGTCTTGGTGATGCCGCGCATCTCCAGAATGGTGTCTGTCATGGATGATCGTCTTCGATGCCTGGCCGCCGATAGTCGGCCACAGAGAATAGCTCAAGAGCCCGCAATATCCTACGGCCGACGATGCGCGGCCGGCAGGCCCCGCAAGCCCTTTCTCCCGCTGTCGCGGGAAGGAGGCCGGCAGGCGGATGAGGTGCGACCCGAACGCGGCAGAGTTGGCGCCGCCCCTCATCCGGCCGGGCCGCCTTCTCCCCGCAGCCGGAGAGAAGGCGATGTCGATTACTTCAGGTCTTCGGCCTTGATATAGCCCGAGCCGACGACGATCTCTTCATAGTTCGACTTGTCGACCGAGACCGGGACGAGCAGGTAGGACGGAACCACCTTGACGCCGTTGTTGTAGGTCTTCTCGTCGTTGATCTCGGGCTTGCCGCCGGAGAGAGCGGCGTCGACGAGATTGGCAGTCACCTTGGCCAGCTCGCGCGTGTCCTTGAACACGGTCGAATACTGCTCGCCGGTGATGATCGCCTTGATCGACGGGGTCTCGGCGTCCTGGCCGGAGATGATCGGCCACGGCTGGTCGGCCGAGCCGTAGCCGACGCCGCGCAGCGACGAGATGATGCCGCGCGACAAGCCGTCATACGGCGCCAGAACCGCATCGACGCGGCTGCCGTCCGAGTAGTTGGCCGACAGGATGTTGTCCATGCGGGCCTGTGCGACCGCGGCGTCCCAGCGCAGCGTGCCTACCTTCTCCATGCCCATCTGGCCTGACTTCACCACCAGCACGCCCTTGTCGATCAGCGGCTGCAGCACGCTCATGGCGCCGTCGTAGAAGAAGAAGGCGTTGTTGTCGTCGGGCGAGCCGCCGAACAGCTCGATATTGAACGGACCCTGCTTCTCGGGGTAGCCGAGGCCCTTGAGGATCGACTCGGCCTGCAGCACGCCAACCTTGAAGTTGTCGAAGGTGGTGTAATAGTCGACGTTCGGGCTTTCGCGGATCAGGCGGTCATAGGCGACCGTGATCGCGCCGCTGTCTTTCGCCTGCTGCAACACCTGGCTCAGCGTCGTGCCGTCGATCGAGGCGATCACCAGGGCCTTGGAACCCTTGGTCACCATGTTCTCGATCTGGGCGAGCTGGTTGGGGATGTCGTCCTCGGCATATTGCAGGTCGACGGTGTAGCCCTTGGCCTCCAGCGCGGCCTTCAACTCGTTGCCGTCGCTGATCCAGCGCAGCGAGGATTTCGTCGGCATGGCGATGCCGACCAGGCCCTTGTCCTGGGCGTGGGCGGCAAAGGTCAGGCCAGCCAGGCTTATCGCCAGGGCGCCGACCAATGTCTTGATGATCTTCACGGTGTTGTTCTCCCTTGTCCAAATCGAGCGCAGCCGGCGCGCGGTCGCTCATGTGGGGCGGCCCCAGGGGTCAGTCGCATGCTGTTCCGAAGTCCTCCCGCTCCCTCCGGCCCTTCGTCAGGGCGCACTCGAACGCCCGTCAGGGGAGGGCCCGAGACCGCCTGACACTGTGTCCAATTCGATATGACTGTCAAATCAGAATTATGACGAAAGATATATCCAGTCTGGTATATCGTGGCGTGCGCAGAACAGGAGGATGCGAATGCAGGATGCCGGTCCGGACCACCATCCGACATACCATGCCGACATGCCGGTGGTCGGCGCCGACACGCTGCTCAGGAGCGGGCTGAAGCTCGCCCACATGCGCATGATCGTGGCTCTCGACGACCACGGCCAGGTGAGCGCCGCCGCGCAGGTGCTCGGCATGTCGCAGCCGGCGGCCTCGCGCATGATCGCCGAGATGGAGGGGATTTTGAAGGCGCCGCTCTGCCAGCGCCTGTCGCGCGGCGTGGGGCTCACCGCCTACGGCCGCGCGCTGGCGCGGCGCGCCCGCGCCATCCTGCTGGAGTTGAGGGAGGTCGACCGCGAGATCTCGGACCTGCGCTCGGGCAAGGGCGGCTCGGTCTTCCTCGGCGCGGTGACCGCGCCGGCGATAGAGCTCGCGGTGCCGGCGATCGGCAAGATGCGCGCCGACAACCCGCGGCTCGAGGTCAATATCCAGGTCGACACCAGCCCGGTGCTGGCGCGCGAGCTGCTCGCCTCGCGCCATGACTTCATCATCGCGCGAATCCCGGACGACCTCAACCCGCGCCAGTTCGAGAGCCGCGAGATCGGCATCGAGAAGGCCTGCCTGATCGTGCGCCGCGGCCATCCGCTGGCCGGCGACGGCACCGTGCCGACCGACCGGCTGGCCGATTACGACTGGGTGTTCCAGCCGGCCGGCTCGCTGCTGCGGCGTACGCTCGAGCGCATCTTCCTGAGCCGCAACATTCCGCTGCCGGAGCGGGTGCTGAACACCGGCTCGCTGCTGCTCACGCTGGTCATGGTGGCGCAGTCCGACGCGATCGCGCCGGTGTCGGTGGAGGTGGCGCGCTTCATCCGGGGCGAGCAGGGGCTCGGCGGGGCGATCGACGTGCTGCCGATCGATTTCGACATCGTCGTGCAGCCCTACAGCCTGATCAAGGTGCGCAACCGGGTGCTGTCGCCGGCGGCCGCGGCGCTGCACCAGCGCATCCTCGACGAGATCGCGGAAGGGTGAGGCGCGGCCGTCCGTCTCGGGATCGCCCCGCAGGGACGTTCAGAAATAGCACTCCGCGCCCTTGCCGCGTGCATAGGCGCTGCGCTCGCCGCACTGCTGGCCGTTGAGCATGATGTCGTAGGGGCACTGGCAGTCGCCGCCTTGCGGCGCACGGGCAGGTCTCATCGCTCCCCAGATCGACTTGTCGGCCGGCGACGCAGCGGCAGGGACGGCCGCCGCCGGTTCGGAGATCGGCGCCACATCGGCCCTTGGTCGCGGCACGGCGGCCATTTCCGTCGTCGGCCGCGGTCCCCGGGCGGTCAGGTAGTCGCTGTGCACCCAGCCAACCATGCCGTCCACCGCGACCTTGCGCCATTTGCCGTCGGTGGCGGTAGCCTCGAGGGCCTGCCCGGCCTTGAGCATCGCCACCACGGGGCTCGCCGTGCTCGCCTCCTTGCGCAGGCGCACCTTCTCGGTGGTGCGCAGCGTCTCGGCCTCGGCACGCGCCACCGGCCTTTCCGGCCGCGGGATCGAGCTGGTCACCATGGGCGAGGGTTTCGGCGCCGGCGCGGCGGCGAGGGCAGGGGTGCTTTCCGTCGGCTTCCTCTTCTCGACCGAGGCGCTCTCGCCGGTGCGCTGGCGCTGCCAGTGCTCGCGCTTCGGCGGCTCCTGGGTCATCGCCCAGGCGCCGGCGGCGAGCGCACCGATCACCAGCCATCGCAGTCGTGGAAGCATGAATCCAACCATGCGCCGATCATGCGCCGGAATCGCTTAAGGCTTGGTTTACCACGATGCGGCGGCGCATCGATCTGACGGGAGGCGAGCCGCCGGCGGCTTTGTCCTCCGACTGGCCCAGCGCTTGTTCGCCACTAGCGATTGCATCGTCCCGTAAGGCTTGCGAAACGGGCTGCATGCAGACGCAATCCAACCTCAAGGCGGCCTTCTGGATGGGCTGCTCGCTGGGCTGCATGATCCTGATGACCTGGGCCGGGCGGGAAACCACGCGTGAGCTCGACGTCTTCCAGGTCATGGAGATACGCTCGCTGATCGGCCTCGTCCTGCTCTATCCGCTGGTGCGCCGGCTCGGCGGGCTGCGGGCCATGGCGACGGCGCGCCCGCTCCAGCATATCGGCCGCAACGTCGCCCACTATACCGGTCAGTTCTCTTGGCTGGTGGCGCTGACCATGATCCCGCTGGCGCAGCTCATCGCCATCGAGTTCACCATGCCGATCTGGACGGCGCTGCTGGCCGTCACCTTTCTCGGCGAGCGGATGACGCCGGCAAAGATCGTCGCGATCGTGCTCGGAATGATCGGCGTCGCCGTCATCGTGCGGCCGGGCGCCGGAAGCTTCCAGGTCGGCCAGCTCATCGTGCTGGGGGCCGCGGTCGCCTTCGCCATCTCCTTCGCCATGACCAAATCGCTGACGCGCACCGAATCGGTGGTGGCGATCATCTTCTGGATGCTGGTCATCCAGTCGGCGATCGGGCTCGTGCCGGCGTTGCTGGTGTGGCGCACGCCGTCGATCGGTTTGTGGCCCTGGCTGGTGGTGATCTCCTTCGGCGGCTCCTACGCGCATTACTGCATGGCGCGCGCCCTGGTGCATGCCGACGCCACGGTGGTCACGCCGATGGACTTCATGCGCGTGCCGGCGACGGCGGCGCTCGGCTACTTCGCCTATGCGGAGAAGGTCGACCTGTTCACGGTGCTCGGAACCGTGCTGATCCTGGCGGGCAATTTGCTCAACCTGGCCGGCCGGCGGCACAAGGCCGAGCCGCCGGTCTCCACGCCCTGACCTGACCTACTGGCGCCGGCGCAGCGCCAGCCGCACCCGCTCGACGCCGGTGATGATCACCGCCTCCATCGCGGCCCGCGCAGCGGCCGCGTCGCGGGCGCGGATCGCCTCGACGATGCGGTGGTGGGAGGCCGAGGCACGGTGCACCTCGCTGATGTCGGCGGTCGGCGAGGACAGGTTGAAGACACCGACCAGCGCCGCCTCGATCAGATTGCCGACCGAGCGCATGAACGGGTTGCGCGACGCCTCCGCCACCGCGAGGTGGAACTTCAGGTCGGCCATGGCGTGGCTTTCGGCGCTGTGGCCATCCTTGCCCATGTCCAGGGCAAGGCGTTCGAGATGGGCGACGTCGGCGGCCGAGGCGCGCTCTGCGGCGAGACCGGCGGCATAGGGCTCGAAGGCCAGGCGGATTTCGCTGAGGTGCACGAGGAAGGCGTCGTCGATGCCGGCCTCGAAGTGCCAGTTGAGGATGTCGGCGTCGAACAGGCTCCAGCTCTCGCGGCTGGTGACGCGGGTGCCGATGCGGGCGCGCGGCACGATCAGGCCCTTGGCGGCGAGCGTCTTCAGCGCCTCGCGCAGCACGGTGCGCGACACGCCGAAGCGCGCCATCAGCTCGGTGTCGCCGGGCAGGGTGGAGCCGGTGGGGATGGTGCCGGAGACGATGTCGAGGCCGAGCGAGTCGACGATGTGCGCGTGGTTGCTGCGCGACCGCTGGCCGGTGATCACTGTCTGGAGCAGGCCCATCGGTTGCTTTAGCGAGCCTCCCGGGCGTGGTCTGGCTGGGGTTCGTGGGGGCGGCGCGGTCCGCCCCGAGCATGGTTGCCGGACAAGAGAGACTCCTGCGGTGTAGAATCCCGCCGGGAAACGGGAAAACAACGGCAGCGGCCGACACCCCCGTCACGGATGGCGATCGTCCCTTGCTGCCGCGTTCCCGTCATCTGCGGTCGTCCACCTCAGTGATTGTCCCTTGGAATGCCCTTGGTCTGGGCGATGCGCTGGTAACGCACCGCCGGCTCCAGCACCGCGCCGGTTTCCATCTGGCCGACCATCGAGCGCTGGATCTCCTGCCAGGGCGTCTGGTGGTCGGGGTATTTGTAGCCGCCGGAGGCCTCGAGCTCGGTGCGCCGGCGCGCCAGTTCCTCGTCTGGGACGAGGATGTCGGCGGTGCCCTTGCCGATGTCGATGCGCACGCGGTCGCCGGTCCTCAGGATGGCCAGCCCGCCGCCGGCCGCCGCCTCCGGCGAGGCGTTGAGGATCGAGGGCGAACCCGACGTGCCGGACTGGCGGCCGTCGCCGATGCAGGGCAGCGAATGGATGCCGCGCTTCAAAAGATAGTCGGGCGCGCGCATGTTCACCACCTCGGCGGCACCCGGATAGCCGATCGGACCGGCCCCGCGCATGAACAGCACGGTGGTCTCGTCGATATGGAGATCCGGATCGTCGATGCGGGCGTGATAGTCCTCCGGTCCGTCGAACACCACGGCCGGCCCCTCGAAGGCATTGGGGTCCTTGGGGTTGGAGAGATAACGGTCGCGGAACTCCTGCGAGATGACGCTGAGCTTCATGATCGCCGAGTCGAACAGGTTGCCGCGCAGAACGCGGAAGCCGGCATGCTCCTTGAGCGGACGGTCGATCGGCCAGATCACCTTCTCATCGAGGATCTTCGCGTCACGGCAATTCTCGCCCATCGTCTTGCCGTTGACGGTGAGCGCGTCCTCGTTGATGAGGCCCCTGCTCATCAACTGGTTGACGACGGCCGGCACGCCGCCGGCGTGGTGATAGTCCTCGCCGAGATATTCGCCGGCCGGCTGCAGGTTGACCAGCAGCGGAATCTCTTCCCCATAGGTCTGCCAGTCGTCGATGGTGAGCTCGACGCCGACATGGCGCGCGAGGCCGTTCAAATGGATCGGCGCGTTGGTCGAGCCGCCGATCGCCGAATTGACGCGGATGGCATTGATGAAGGCGTCGCGGGTGAGGATGTCAGAGGGCTTCAGGTCCTCGTCCACCATCTCGACGATGCGCTTTCCGGTGAGATAGGCCACTTCCTGGCGGTCGCGGTGCGGCGCCGGGATGGCGGCCGAGCCGGGAAGCTGCATGCCCAAAGCCTCGGCCAGCGAATTCATCGTGGTCGCCGTGCCCATGGTGTTGCAGTAGCCGGTGGAGGGGGCCGACGAGGCGACCAGGCTGACGAAGCCGGCATAGTCGATCTCGCCCGCTGCCATCAGCTCGCGCGCCTTCCACACGATGGTGCCGGAACCGGTGCGCTCGCCGCGGAACCAGCCGTTGAGCATCGGCCCGACCGACAGCGCGATCGCCGGGATGTTGACGGTGGCCGCCGCCATCAGGCAGGCGGGCGTGGTCTTGTCGCAGCCGATGGTGAGCACCACGCCGTCGAGCGGGTAGCCGTAGAGCACCTCGACCAGGCCGAGATAGGCGAGGTTGCGGTCGAGCCCGGCGGTCGGGCGCTTGCCCGTCTCCTGGATCGGATGGACGGGGAATTCCAGGGCGATGCCGCCGGCCTCGCGGATGCCCTCGCGCACGCGCTTGGCGAGGTCGAGATGGTGACGGTTGCAGGGCGACAGGTCGGAGCCGGTCTGGGCGATGCCGATGATCGGCCGGCCCGACTGGAATTCCTCCTGGCTGATGCCGAAATTCATGTAGCGCTCGAGATAGAGCGCTGTCATGTCGGGGTTGCCGGGGTTGTCGAACCAGGCCTGCGACCGGCGCAGCGGCCTCGTCCCGTTGGGTTTGTGCGCTCCGTTTCCTGGCTTGCTCATGGCTTGGAGTCCTCGGGTGTTTCCTGGGCTTGTATCAGTCTTCGAACGGTTCGACGAAGGCGTGCCGGCCGACCATGAAGGCGTCGGCGACGTGGCGCAGCGGCCGCAGGTCGACGTCGCTTTCGCGCGCCGCGATCAATCCGGCGAAGCGCCTGTAGATGCCGGCATATTCCTCGTCGCGTCCATCGACGACCATCTTGGCGTCAATGGTGAGCCGGGCGCCACCCGACTGCAACAGCAGATCGCCGTCGTCGGTCGAGACGCGGATATCCCAGGTCTGCGGGCCGGTCTGGCGCCAGTCGAAGGTGGCGCTGGCGCGCTCGCCGGCTGCGTCGGCGAAGGTGAGCTCCACGGCGATCGGCTGGGCGCGGTTCTCGGGGAACTGCAGCGTCGCGGCCGTCAGATGGATCGGCATCGGCAGGATTTCAGTGACGATCGACAGGGCATTGATGCCGGGATCGAACACGCCGAAGCCGCCCGGTTCCCAGATCCAGGCCTGGCCCGGATGCCATTTGCGCACGTCCTCCTTCCAGTCGACGCGCACGGACCGGATATTCCTGGAGGCCAGCCACTGCTTCGCCTGGGCGACGCCGGCGGCGAAGCGCGAATGCCAGGTGGCGAAGAGCGACACGCGCTGTCCCGCCGCCAGGGCGACGAGGTCATCCAACTCGGATAAAGTCGCGCCGGGCGGCTTTTCGAGCAGCACGTGTTTTCCGGCGCGCAGCGCGGTCAGTGCCGCGGCGTGGCGCGGTCCGGGCGGCATGCAGAGCGCGACGGCGTCGAGGTCATCGACCTTTTCCAGCAGCGTCTCGATATCGGGATAGCTCGAGACCCCGTCGACGCTGCCGTGACGGCTGGCGGTGGCGACCAGCTCGAAATCGGCGCTGGCGGCGATCGACGGCACATGCTGGTCGCGCGCGATCTTGCCGACGCCGACGATGGCGATGCGGATCGGGGTCATCTGTGCGATCCTACAGCGCCTTCACCGCCACCGGTTTCGGCTGGTCGGTCGCCAGACTGTTGCGCAGCGGCAGGGTAAACGGCTTCGCCTCGATCTCGAACACGTCGCCGTCCTGCGGCTTGATGCCGTCGGAGAAGGACAGGGTGGCGGTGCCGAAGAAATGCACATGCACGTCGCCCGGCCGGCGGAACAGATCGTATTTGAAGTGGTGGTGGTCAAGATTGGCGATGGTGTGGGACATGTTGTCCTCGCCCGACAGGAACGGCTTTTCCCAGATCACCTTTCCGCCGCGGCGGATGCGCGAAAAGCCTTCGACATGGCCGGGCAGCGGGCCGGTCAACAGTTCCGGGCCAATCGAGGCCGGCCTGAGCTTGGAGTGCGCCAGCCAGAGATAGTTGTGGCGCTCGGTGATGTGGTCGGAAAACTCGTTGCCGAGAGAGAAACCGACGCGGAACGGCGTCCCATCGGGACCGATGACGTAGATCGCCGCGATTTCCGGCTCCTCGCCGCCGTCCTCGGCGAATGCCGGCGAGACAAGCGGCGCCTCCGGCGCGATCACGCTCAGGCCGTCACCCTTGAAGAACCATTCCGGCTGCGCGCCGACCTCGCCCGGCTTCGGCTTGCCGCCCTCGACGCCCATCAGGAACATGCGCATGGAATCGGTCGGCTTCTCGGCCGACGCGGCCGCCTTGTGCATCTTGTCGCGGCCCTCGGCCGAGCCGAGATGGGTGAGGCCGGTACCCGCGAGCATGAGATGCGCCGGATCGGGATGGTCGATGGGAGCAAGCACGCGCCGTTCGGCAAGCGCGGCGGCAAGATCGACCTCCGGCCCCCTGGGCAGGCCCGCCACCGTCGCCTCGAGCGAAACGCCGTCCTCGATCGCCCTGCAGGCGAGCTCGTAGGTGGAGGCCACGCCGCCGACCAGCCGCGCATCGCCGGCATCGTCCACGGCGGCGACGCGCCGCTCGCCCTGATGGATGAGTTGAACCAGCCTCAGCGCCATTCGTCTTTCCGGCGACGCGCGCCGGCCCTCTCGTTTCGCTACCGGCCTCTGCCGTTTGAAAGTCATATAGTACGACTTTTCAGGGCTGCATAGCGCCAAGTCGGCCAGAGGTTCGGGCCATGCGCGGCGAGGAGCGAGGCTGCGTCGGCGGAACTCCAGCCATGCGAAAAAGCCGTCGCGCGTTGGCGCGGACGGCCTTCGGTGGTCCAGGCGCGGCTAGACGGGGTAGAGACAGCGCCGGCCCTATCGGCGGGCCAACAGCCCGACGAGCAGGCCGATGACCGCGAGGCCGACGACCGCGGTCGTCACCGGATGATCCGATGCCGCGCGGCCGACGGCGCGCGAGCGGTCGCGAATCACCGGCAGGGCGTCGCCGATGTGGCTGGAGATGCCTTCATAGAGGTCGGACGCGGTTTCGTAGGCGTCGTCATAGGCCGCCGAGCCGCGTTTGCCCAACGCCCTGCGCAGCGACCTGACCTCCTTCTGCAGCTTCGCCATCTGGGCCTCGAGGTCGTCGGTCACATCGTCGCGGAAACGGGAAAGGGAAGCCATCATATGTCCTTGCGAAAGGGGAGATATTTCCCCGAACGCGAAGCCTGCTGAGATGGTTCCGCCTCAGCCCTTTTCCGAAACGCCTGCGTCGGCGAAGCTCGCCATGCCGGTGTGGCAGGCGAGCGCCGAGCGCAGGATGTTGACGGCTAAGCAGGCGCCCGAAGCCTCGCCGAGCCGCATGCCCAGGTCGAGCAGCGGCTTCAGGTTCATGGCGGCGAGCAGCCCGCGATGGCCGGCCTCGGCCGAGCAGTGGGCGGCGACGGCATGGTCGAGCCCATGCGGGTGGAGCCGCATCAGCGGCGCCGCCGCGGCGGTCGAGACGAAGCCGTCGAGCAGCACCGGAACGTTTTTGTGACGCGCCGCCAGCGTCGCGCCGAGGATGGCGGCGAGCTCGCGGCCGCCGACGGCGGCGGCCGCCCGCAGCGGGTCGTGCAGGACCTCGCCGTGCAGCTTTACGGCGACTTCGATCGCCGCCATCTTGCGGCCGAGCCCAGCGTCGTCGACGCCGGTGCCGCGCCCGACCCACTGATCGATGCCGCCGAAAAGGGAGGACGCGATGGCCGCCGCGGCGGTGGTGTTGCCGATGCCCATCTCGCCGAGGCAGACGAGGTCGGTTCCCGCCTCGACGGACTCGTAGCCGCGCCCGACCGCCGTCAGGAACTCTTCCTCGCTCATGGCGGGCAGCAGGGTGAAGTCGCCCGTCGGACGCTCGATGTCGAGCGCGATGACGTCGAGCTCGGCGCCGGCGGCGCGCGCGAGCTGGTTGATCGCCGCCCCGCCGGCGGCGAAGTTGGCGACCATCTGCGCGGTGACCTCTGCCGGGTAGGCCGACACGCCCTGGGCGGTCACGCCATGCGAGCCGGCGAAGACGAGCACCTTGACCCTGTCGAGGCCGGGCGTGTCGCGGCCCTGCCAGCGTGCCAGCCAGGCGACCAGCGTCTCCAGCCGGCCGAGGCTGCCCTGCGGCTTGGTCAGCGTGTCCTGGCGGCGGGCGACCGCCTCCGCCGCGGCGGGACTGCCGGCGGGCAGGTCCTGGCAGGCGGACCGCAGCGCGTCGAAGGAAGCGAATTTCATCGGAAAGGCTCCGTTGATCAGAAGACGGCCGAAGCGGCCAGAAGGACGAGGATTTCGGCAACCTGCTGCAGGGCGCCGGCCGTGTCGCCGGTCTGGCCGCCGATCTTCTTCAGGCAGAGCGCCCGCATAAGGAAGAAGGCGGCGGCGAGCAGCAGCGCGACGGCGACGGCGCCGGCGAGGCCGAGGGCGAGCAGCGAGGCGGCGCCCAGCAGCAGCGCCGCGTTGGCGACCGGGGCTTCGACGGCGCCTGCGCCGGCCGAAAGCCCGTCGCTGCGGGCAGGGGGGACGAGCCGCAGCAGCGCCGGCAGCAAGGCGCGCGAGGCGCCATGCGCAGCGATCAGCGCCGCAAACACCGCGCCGGGACCGGCCAGTTCGCTCAGCGCGCTCCAGCGCAGCAGGATCGACAGGGCCAGCGCGCAGGCGCCGAAGGCGCCGATGCGGCTGTCGCGCATGATCTCCAGGGTTCTCTCTCTTGTGAGTCCGCCGCCGAAACCGTCGGCGGTGTCGGAAAGCCCGTCCTCGTGCAGGCAGCCGGTGGCGAGCATGGTGGCGGCGAGCGCCAGCGCGGCCGCCGGGCCGGCGGCGAGGCCAAGCGCGTTCGCCAGGGCGAAGGCCAGGCCGCCGATCAGCGCCACCGCCCAGCCGGCCACGGGTGCGGCCCAGAACGCCGCCGACAGGCTGCGGTCGGATGCATCGAAGGCGGGAATCGGCAGGCGCGTGAAGAAGGCGACACACAGGCCGACGTCGCGCAGCAGGATTTGCGGGGAGAGGGTCATGCGCCTGCACCGAAAATCATCATCCCGCCCTCGCGATAGCGTGGAAGAATGTGCCGGTGACCAGCCCGCGGCGTCCGCCGAAGGCGCCGAGCGGTGCGCCCTGGCCGTCGAAGAGCTCGGCGAGCGGCTGGTCGGGGCCGGCGTCGACCAGCCGGGCATAGTGGAATTCGTGGCCGCGAACCAGCGTGCCGGCCGCGCCGATCGGGCAGTCGGCGAGCAGTCTTGCCTGGCGGTAGCCCAGATTCATGCGCCGTTTGGCGAAGCTGGTGGCATGGCCGAGCAGGCCGAGCATGGTGTGGGTGACGCCGTCGGCATCCTCCAGCGTTTCGCCCAAGACCATGAAGCCGCCGCACTCGCCATGGACAGGGCGGGTCGCGGCGAAGCGGCGCATGCCGGCGGCGAAGTTTTCCGCTTCCGCCAGCCGGCCGGCGTGGAGTTCCGGGTAGCCACCGGGCAGCCAGCAGACGTCGCAGCTCTCGTCCGGCGCCTCGTCGGCGAGCGGCGAGAACGGCCGGATCTCGGCGCCGGCCGCCTGCCATTGGGCGACAAGATGCGGATAGAGGAAGGTAAAGGCGGCGTCCTTTGCCAGCGCAATGCGCTGACCTGGCGGGGGCAGGGCGGTGGTTGTCAGTACCTGTCCCCGACTGGGCAGCTTCGTCGATGAGGTTCGGTCGGCGCTCGTCGCACCCCCCTCTGTCCTGCCGGACATCTCCCCCGCAAGGGGGGAGATTGCGCCTGCCGCCACGCCTTCGCCAATCGCCAGCGTTGCAGGAGGAGTGGCGGGGGCGAAGCTGCCAATCTCCCCCTTTGCGGGGGAGATGTCCGGCCCATTCGACAAGCTCAGGACAGAGGGGGCTGCGACAAGCGCCGACCGAACCTCAAACGCCCCCGCCATCCCGGCGATCCGGCCGATGTCGAGCGAGCGCTCCATCACGTCGGCGAGACGATCGATATGGGCGTCGAGGTCGGCGTGCTCGGAGGCCTGCACCAGGCCGAGGTGGCGCTCGGGGATGGTGACCAGGGGATCGCGCAGGATCGAACCCACCACCGGCAGGCCGAGCCGCTCGATGGCGTCGCCAGCGAGTTTTTTGTGGCGCTCGCTGCCGACGCGGTTCAGCACCACGCCGGCAATCCGCACCGCCGGGTCGTAGGCGACAAAACCCTTGGCGACGGCCGCCGCCGTCTCGGACTGGCCGGAGACGTCGAGCACCAGCAGCACCGGCAAGCCGTAGCGGCGGGCCAGATCCGCGGCCGAGCCCGACTGGCCGGCCGGCGCCGGGATGCCGTCGAACAGCCCCATGGCGCTTTCGATCACGACGATGTCGGTGTCGCGCCCCGCTTCAGCGGCGAGCGTGTCGAGCAGCGCGGGCGGCATCGCCCAGGAATCGAGATTGACGCCCGGCAGTCCGGTGGCCGCCTCGTGGAAGGCCGGGTCGATGTAGTCGGGACCGGACTTGGCGCCGCGCGCGGCGAGGCCGCGCCGCTTCAGCGCGCGCAGAAGACCGATGGTGACGCTGGTCTTGCCCGAGCCGGAGCGCGGCGCCCCGACGATCAGCCCGCGCGCGCTCATGGCAGGCCCGCGAGCGCGGCGCGCATCGACACGATATGGCCGACCACGATCAGCGCCGGCGCACCGATGCCGGCCTTCTCCGCTTCCTCGGCGAGCGTGGCGAGCGTCGCCGTCAATACACGCTCGTCCGGCGTCGTCGCCTGCTGGACCACGGCGGCCGGCGTGTCGGCCGGCAGGCCGCCGGACTGGAGTGCGGCGGCGATCAGCGGCAGGTTCTTCAGCCCCATATAGATGACGATCGGCTGGCCGGTTTTCGCCAGCGCGGCCCAGTCGAGGTCCTCGTCGGTGCCGGCGGCGTGGCCGGTGGCCAGGATGATGGCCTTGTTGATGCCGCGCATGGTGGTCGGGATGCGCGTGGCGGCCAGCCCGGCGAAGGCGGAGGTGAGGCCGGGCAGGACCCGGAACGCGATACCGGCGCGCACCAGCGCCAGCGCCTCCTCGCCGCCGCGCCCGAACACATAGGGGTCGCCGCCCTTCAGCCTGAGCACACGCCGGCCGGCGCGGGCGAAGTCGATCAGCCGGCGGGTGATGTCCTCCTGCTCGGTCGACGGCTTTCCGCCACGCTTTCCGGCGAAATGCAGCTCGGCATGGCCGGCCGCGGCCAGGATTCTGTCGGAGACCAGGGCGTCGTAGACCACACAGTCGGCCTGTGTCAGCGCCGACAGCACGTCGAGCGTCAGGCAGCCGGGATCGCCCGGCCCGGCTCCGGCCAGCCAGACATGGCCGGCCAAAAATCCGGCCGGACGGTAATCGAGGCGGGTGAGGGCGTCGGCGAGCGTCATGCGTGTCGCTTTGGACGATGACGCCCGGCTTCCGCAAGCCTATAGACGGCATCATGGAGACGGAAGATCGCCCCTTGCGGCGCGGATGGACCACCGGCGCCTGCGCGGCGGCGGCGGCCAAGGCCGCCTGCGCGGCGCTGACCACGGGCGATTTTCCCGATCCGGTCGAGATCGGCCTGCCGGGCGGGCGGCGCGTCGCCTTCGCGCTGGCGACGACCGAGGTGCGCGATGGCGAGGCTACGGCGGGCATCGTCAAGGACGCCGGCGACGATCCCGACGTCACGCATGGCGCGCTGGTGAAGGCGACCGCGCGGCGCGGCGCCGCCGGCTCCGGCGTCACCTTCCGCCGCGGCGAGGGGGTCGGGCTGGTGACGCGGCCGGGCCTGCCGATCCCCGTCGGCGAGCCGGCGATCAACCCGGTGCCGCGAAAGATGATCGCCCAGGCGGTCCGCGAGGCGGCGGGCGAGGGGGCGGACATCGAGGTCGAGGTGTCGGTGCCGAACGGTGCCGTGCTGGCCGAAAGGACGCTCAATCCGCGCCTCGGCATTCTGCACGGCATCTCCATCCTCGGCACGACCGGAGTGGTCATCCCCTATTCCTGCTCGGCCTGGATCCACTCCATCCATCGCGGCATCGACGTGGCGCGGGCCATGGGGCTCACCCACATCGCCGGCTCGACCGGCAACACCACCGAAGCCGCCGTGCAGAAGTTCCACGACCTGCACGAGGTGGCGCTGATCGACATGGGCGACTTCGTCGGCGGCATGCTGAAATATGTGCGGGCGCATCCGGTGGCGCGCGTCACCATCGCCGGCGGCGTCGCCAAGATGACGAAACTGGCGCAGGGCATGCTGGACGTGCATTCGAAGCGCGGCGCGGCCGACTTGGACGCGCTGGCGGCGGCAGCGATCGCGGCAGGCGGGTCGGCGGCGCTGGCGGATGCCATCCGGAAGGCCAACACCGTGGCCGGGGCGTTTTCGCTGGCCGGGGCGGAGGGGGTGGCCATCGGCGACGCGGTGGCGGCGGGCGCTTGGAAGACGGCGGCCGGGGCGTTGAAGGGAGCGGATGTGGAGCTGGAGATTCTGGTTTTCGATCGTCTCGGCAATCTGCAGGGGCGGAAGGGTTTTATGCCAGTGAATGAGAGGTGAGCGGCGGGCGCCGCGCTCTTTCGTAGGAGGTCGCCTCACTTCCGCCCCCGAAAACGCCGCTGATAGGCCGGATCGTAGAGCGAGCTCTCGCGAAAATCGTCGGCGCCGAGCGAGCGGCCGACGAAGATCACCGCCGTGCGCTCGATCGGCTGCGCCGCCAGCTTTCCGGCGATGGTGCCGAGCGTGCCCCTGACGATGCGCTCGTCGGCGCGAGAGGCGTGGAAGACGATGGCGACCGGGCAATCGGTGCCGTAGAGCGGCGACAGTTCCGCGACGATGCGGTCGATGGCGTGGATGGCGAGGTGAATGGCGAGCGTCGCGCCGGTGGCGCCGAAGGCGGCCAGCGTCTCCCTTTCCGGCATCGGCGATGCACGGCCGGAGACGCGCGTCAGCACCAGGCTCTGCGCCACTTCGGGGATGGTCAGCTCGCGCCCGAGGCTCGCGGCCGCTGCGGCGAAGGCCGGCACGCCGGGCGTCAGCGTATAGGAGATGCCGTGTTTCTCCAGCCGTCGCACCTGTTCGGCGACGGCGCTCCACACCGACAGATCGCCGGAATGCAGCCGCGCCACGTCCTGCCCGGTCTGGTGGGCGGAGATAAACTCCCGCTCGATCTCGTCCAACGACAGCGGCGCTGTGTCGACCAGTCTTGCGCCGGGCGGGCACCAGTCGAGCAGTTCTTTCGCGACGATCGAGCCCGCAAACAGACAGACAGGGCAGCGCGCGATGAGATCGCGTCCGCGCACCGTGATCAGGTCGGCCGCGCCCGGCCCGGCGCCGATGAAATGCACAGTCATGGCAGAACTCCGTCATATGCCAGCGCGCAGGTCACCCTACCGGCCGCGACACGCGGCCCGAGCAGTTTTGCGCCGGCGCCGATGGCCGCGAGCGCTGTCGCCTCCGACGCCGACGGCGCGCCGGTCGCCTCAAGGGACCGCGCCGAGTGCGTCAGCGAGCCGGCGCCTGCGGCTTCCAGCTCGGCCCGGCCGATCACCACCACGATCTTTCCCAATATCTGCGCCGCCGCATGAATGCCCGGCTCATCGGTCTTCAGTTCCGGCACGGCCAAGGCTTCCAGGTCCGACGGTTCGACGGCATGGGCGGCGCAGGCGGCGTCGACGGCAGCGAGCACCTCCGCCGCCGTCACGCCACTGGCGCTGCCTATGCCCGCGACGATCATGGCTTCTGCCACGCCCATTGAGTCACCGGCAGGGCGGGCCGCCAGGCCTGCATGGTGCCGACCGGAGCGGCGCGCGAAAGCCCGATGCGGGTCAGGTCGCCACCGCGTTCGGCCTGGCAGGCGATCAGCACCGCCTCCATTTCGAGCGTCACCGCATTGGCGACCAACCGGCCGCCGGATTTAAGCGCGTCGATCGCGGCGTCCATGACACCGGCCTCGCTGCCACCACCACCCACGAAGACCGCGTCGGGTGCCGGCAATCCGGCGAGCGCGGCCGGCGCCGTTCCGGTGACGATCTCCAGCCCCGGCACGCCGCAGGTTTCGGCGTTGCGGGCGATTCGCCCGGCCCGTTCCGGCGAGGCCTCGATGGCGATCGCGCGCAGCGAGGGATGGCGCAGCATCCATTCTATGGACACCGAGCCGGAGCCGGCGCCGATGTCCCACAACAGCTCGCGGCGGCGCGGCGCCAGTGCGGATAGCGTGAGCGCGCGGATCTCGCGCTTGCTGATCTGCCCGTCATGCTCGAACAGACCGTCGGCCATGCCGGGCGTGAGCGGCAGGATCCTTGCTTCAGGATTTGAATCAACCGCGATCGCCAAGACGTTGAGCGGATTGATGTCTTCCATCGCGAAGCCGGCAGCCTGCGCTGTGCGTATGCGCTCGTTCGGGCCGCCCAGCGCCTCCAGAACGGTGAGCCGTGAGGCGCCGAAACCCGTTTCCGCCAGAAGCCTTGCCACCGCACCGGGCCCGTCCGCATCCGAAGTCAGCGCGATGATGCGCGTGCCGGGATGCAGCAGCGGGCGGATCAGGTCGATCGGCTTGCCGTGCAGCGAGACCGTCTCCACCTCGGGCAGTGCCCAGCCGAGCCGGCTCGCTGTCAGCGAGAAGGCGGAAGGCGCGGGTATCGTCCGCATCTCTGTCGGCCCGACATGCCGTGCCAGCGTGGTGCCGGCGCCATGGCAGAACGGGTCTCCCGAAGCGAGCACGCACACTCTCTTGCCGCGCAAAGCAGTCACGGCGCGCATCTCCGCGTCGAAGGGCGAGGGCCAGGGCCGCGCCTCGCCTGAGATGGCGGCGGCCACCAGCGCCAGATGCCGCCTGCCGCCGAACACGATTTCGGCTTCGGTGATCCGCCGCTTGGCCTCGGCACCCAGACCGTCTAGACCATCTTCGCCGACGCCGACGATCGTGAGCCATGGCGCGGCGACGTCCTTCGCTTCAGCAGCCACCATGACCCATCGCATCCTCATCCTCGGCGGAACCACCGAAGCCCGGCAACTGGCGGAGCGGCTTGCCGGCCGCAGCGGCCTTGCCGCAACCCTGTCGCTCGCCGGCCGCACGGTCAATCCGCTCGCCCATCCCGTGCCGGTGCGCAGCGGCGGATTCGGCGGCGCCGAAGGTCTTGCCGCCTATCTGCGCGAGGAGCGCATCGATCTGCTGGTCGACGCGACGCATCCCTATGCCGCGCGCATCTCGGCCAATGCGGCGCGGGCGGCTTCGTCCACGGGCAGCGGCATGCTGGCCCTGCGTCGAACCCCCTGGCAGGCTGTCGTCGGTGACCGCTGGACCATCGTCGACGATGCCGCCCATGCGGTTTCGGCGCTCGGCGCGGTGCCGCGAAAAGTGTTTCTGGCGCTCGGCCGGCAGGAGATCGGGCCTTTCAAGGCCGCCCCGCAGCACTCCTACCTCATCCGCAGCGTCGATCCGGTCGAGCCGCCGCTGCAGGTGCCGGATGCCACCTATCTGCTGGCGCGGGGACCGTTCGCGGAAGCCGACGAGCGCAGGCTGCTGGAAGAAAACGGCGTCGAGGCGATCGTCGCCAAGAACAGCGGCGGAATGGCCACCTATGGCAAGATCGCCGCCGCCCGCGCCCTCGGCATCGAGGTTCTTCTCTTGCGCCGGCCGGCGCTTCCACCGGTGAGGACGGTGGAGACCGTCGCGGAGGCGGCTCTGGCGATCGATCATTGGCTTGCCGGGACGAACGATCGCGGCGTGTAGATCAGCGGCGGCCTTTCGCCGCGCGCGATCAGGCGGGTCTCGGCCGAGCCGATGATGATGCAGGTCGCCATGTCGGCGCGTTCCGCATCGGCTTGTGCCAGCGGCACCGTGTCGATGCGCTCGTCGGTCCTGCCGGCGGCGCGGCCGAAGATCACCGGCGTCTCGGCCGGCAGCACGGCGCGCAGGCATTCGAAAGCCCGGCCGAGCTGCCACGGCCGCGCCTTGCTGATGGGGTTGTAGAGCGCGATCACGAAGCCGGCCGCCGCCGCCGCCGTCAGCCGGCGCTCGATCACGTCCCATGGCTTCAGGTTGTCGGAAAGCGAGATGGCGCAGAAATCATGGCCGAGCGGCGCGCCGGCGCGGGCCGCGACCGCCAGCATCGCGGTGACGCCGGGGACGATTTCGATGTCGAGGTTGCGCCATGCGGCCGGGCCGGCCTCGATCGCCTCGCAGACGGCGGCGGCCATGGCGAACACGCCGGGGTCACCGCCCGACACCACCGCGACCGTTTCGCCCGCCGCCGCCTTCGACAGAGCGGCCTGCGCCCGCGACAACTCCTCGCGGTTGTCGGAGGCTACCCGCACCTGCTCGGGACTTAGGTCAAGACGGTCGAGGTAGGGCTTGTAGCCGTAGAAGAATTTGGCTTCGGCCACCGCCGCCCGCGCTTCCGGCGTGACCTGATCCGGGCTCCCGGGACCGAGGCCGACGACGAACAGGCGGCCGCTCACAGCACAACTCCGGATGCCGTGACGCTGCCGGGGCGGCCGAGCCAGCCGGGAACCAGCACGATCGAGAAATACGGCGCGGCGTCGTCGGCCTTGTCGGCCAGCCGCATCGTCGCCCCGTTGGCCATCGTGCCGCGCTCGACATAAAAGGCGCGCTCCAGCCTGCCGGTCGCTTCCAGCGCCCGGCGGATCTTCGGCAGGTTGCGGCCGACCTTCATGATCACCGCGGCGTCGGTGTCGGCCAGACGGCGCGCCAGGTCGAACTCGCTCATAGTGCCGGGCAGCACGGTGAGCACGTCGTCGCCCTGGACGATGGGCTGGCCGGTGGCCGACCAGCAGCCGGACATGGCCGTGACGCCCGGGACGACCTCGGTAGGATAGAGGTGCGCCAGGCGCACATGCAGGTGCATGTAGGAGCCGTAGAACAGCGGGTCGCCCTCGGAGAGCACCGCCACGGTGCGGCCGGCGTCGAGGTGGCGCGCGACAATTGCGGCAGACTCCTCGTAGAAGGCGAGGATATGCGCCTTGTAGTCGTCGTGGCTTTTGGCGATCTCGGTGGTGACCGGATAATGCAGGGGCAGCTCGACGACGCCGGGCTTCAGCCGACCCTCGACGATGGCGCGGGCGTTGCCGTTGCCGCCGCGCTTGGCGAAATGCGCCAGCACGTCCGCCTCTGCGAGCGCGCGCACCGCCTTGAGCGTCAGCAGCTCGGGGTCGCCCGGCCCGGTGCCGACGCCGATCAGGCGTCCTTTCGACTGCGCGGTCACAGGCCCGTCCTCGCCAGCGCGTTGAGGCAGGCCGCCGTCATGGCGCTGCCGCCGAGCCGTCCGCGTACGATGGCGAAGGGCACGCCAAAGGAATTTTCGGCAAGACCATCCTTGGATTCGGCAGCGCCGACGAAGCCGACCGGCATGCCGAGGATCGCCGCTGGTTTCGGCGCGCCGTCGCGCAGCAGTTCGAGCAGATAGAAAAGGGCGGTTGGCGCATTGCCGATCGCCACGACCGAGCCGGCCATGCGCTCGCCCCACAGCCTTATCGCCGCGGCCGAGCGTGTATTGCCGATCTCGGCGGCGATCGTTGCCGTGCGCGGGTCGCGCAGCGTGCAGACCACCTCGTTGCCGGCCGGCAGCCGGGCGCGTGTGACGCCGTGCGCCACCATCTGGGCGTCGCAGAAGATCGGCGCGCCGCCGGCCAGCGCCGTTCGCGCTGCCTCCACGAAATTCTCAGAGAAGACGAAATGCTCCGCCGCCTCCACCTGGCCGCAGGCATGGATCATGCGGATCGCCACATCGGCCTCGGCCTCGGAGAAGCGCGAGAGATCGGCTTCCTCGCGGATGATGGCGAAGGAGCGCCGGTAGATGGCGTCGCCGTCGCGGATGTAGTCGTAAACCGTCATGGTCTTCCCTGTTCGAATGCCGCGGCGAGCCTGGCCTTGTCGTCCTGCGTCAGCGCTGCAATGTCCGAATCGCCCGGGCGCCGGCCGCTGCGTATAGTTTCCGGAACCGGCTTCGCGCCACCGGCGCGCTCGGCCCCGAGATTTGTCAGAATCCTTGCCACCGCCGCGATCGCCCGCGGCAGGCCGTCCGCCGACCTGTAGGCCAGGGGCGTCGCCTTAGGTGTTCCCTGCACGACAAGTCCGGCGCCGTTTTCGCCGCCGATGATGACGATGTCGGCCGCCGCCTGCCGGGCGCAGCCCTTTTCGCAGCCGGAGATGTGGATGGAAAGATCCGAGTCGGTAAGGTCGGCGAGTGCGCCCGCGAGCTCGGCGATCTCCCGAGCCGGGATTTTTCCGGAGGCGCAGGCCGGCGCGCCCGGGCAGGCGGCGATTCGTGAACGCGGATCGGCGGGGTCGGTGACGAAGCCGAGCCTTGCCGCTGCGGCGCGCAAGGCGTCCGCGGAGTCGGGCGAAGGGCAGATCGGCAGCAGGGTGCGTGCCGGGGCTGGGCGGATGTCGGCGATACCCAACGCCTCCGCGTGGCGGGCGAGGTCGATGAGGCGGGCGGCGTCGATATGGCCGAAGGGCAGGGTGACGGGGAAGGCGTTGCGTCCGTCGTTCAGACGAAAGAGATCGCAGCCTGAACGGAGCGTGCCCTTCGCATTGCTGGAGCCGCGCTCCTTCGCACCCCCCTCTGTCCTGAGCTTGTCGAATGGGCCGGACATCTCCCCTGCAAGGGGGGAGATCGCGCCGGCCTCTGCGATTTCGCCAATCACCCGCGTTGCAGGAGGAGCGGCGGCAATAGAACTGCCAATCTCCCCCCTTGCGGGGGAGATGTCCGGCCCATTCGACAAGCTCAGGACAGAGGGGGGTGCGGAGGGACGCAGCCAGTTCAAAGTCCCGCTGGCAGCAGCGTCTCTCGCTCTCGCATCCCGGCCTCGCTCCGCAATTCTTTTAAGAACGGAAAGCACGGCCCGAATCGCGCCGTTGTCGTCATAGCAGCCGAATTGCTTGGCCGTTTCTAAGTCTCCCGCAATCGCCACTCGCCAGATCGGACCGCCTTGTGATTTCTCCGCCGTCAGCCGCACATCGGCGGAGATCGAATCCAGGGTGACAGCGCCGCGGCCGTCGACCACGACTGACACCTTTGGCCCCAGCCGCCGCTCCAGTCCGGCTGCGGCAACCGCTTGGCGGATGCGCTCCGCTATCGGCACCGGATCGGCGATCTCGGCCGGATCCGTCCCCGCCAGCGGGCTCACCTCGACCGGCACGCCGGTGCGTACCGCCATGCCGAGCGCATCGACGTCGGCGGCGAAGCGCTCGGCGGACGACGCAGAGAAGCCGCGGAACTGAAGGCTGCCGCGCGCCGTCACCTCGACCACCCCATTGCCGTGGCGCGCGGCCGATTCGCAGAGTCCGATCAGCGACTTCGGCGAAAGTCCTCCGGAAACGGGCGAGAGCCGGATCAGCAGCCCATCGCCGGTGGGCATCGGCGCCGACAGGGCCGGGCAGGCGCCGCGCCTGAGGGCCGCGCTCATGCCGCCGTCTCCTGGGCCGAGGCCTCGGCGATGAGCGCGGCGAGATCGTCGTCGACCGAGTTGCGCAGCGGGTGCCACAGGCCGCGCCGCCGCGCGGCGGCAAAACGCTCGGCGATCGCCCGCGCCGCCGCCGGATTCTCGCGTAGCAGGAAGGCGCGCACCCGTTCGTCGCCGAGATAGGCGTCGTGCACCGCGCCGATCAGCGCGCTGGGGATGGCATTGGTGGTCTCGGCGAAGCCGACCAGCCGGTCGACCGTCTCTGCGAACTCTGATGCGCCGCGCGGGCCGTGGCGCATCTGGCCTTGGATGAAGATCGGGTTGGTGGCGCGCGCCCGCACCACGCGGGTCACCGCCTCCGTCACCGAGCGCGGTTTCGGCCGTGCCGGGTCGGTGGTATCGAGCACGATCACGTCGGCATTTCTGCCGAGTGCGGCAAGCGCTGCCGAAAAGCCGCCGATGAAGGCGACGTCGGCGGAGCCTTCGAGGATGTCGCGGGTCGGATCGTCGCCGGTGTGCACCAGCAGGTCGGCCGCCGCGATGCGGCCGGCGAAGGCGCCGGGCGCCACCTCGCCGACGCCGTCGGCGCCGCCATAGGCGTGCGAGGCGGCTGCCAGATAGGCCTTGCCGATCTCTTCGCGCGCTGTCCAGTCGCCACGCGCCAGCAGGTCTTCGATGCCGGCGCCGTAGGTGCCGGGCGAGGAGCCGAAGATGCGCGCGGGAGGCTTGCCTTCGGCGCGCGCGGTGGCGGCGAGCGGATTGTCGGCGATTTCCTCGGCACAGGCGGCGACGGCGCGCGCGGCGGCGTCCATCAGCGCGATCTGCGTCGGGAACATGTCGCGGAACAGGCCGGATATGCGCCAGGTGACGTCGACGCGCGGCCGGCCGATCGTCGCCAGCGGCAGCACCTCGATGCCGGTGACGCGGCCGGTGGCGGCGTCCCATTGTGGGCGGCAGCCCATCAGCGCCAGGCCTTGCGCGATCTCCTCGCCGCCGGTGCGCAAGGAGGCGCTGCCCCACAGGTCGATGACCAGCGAGCGCGGCCAGTCGCCGTGGTCCTGCAGGTAGCGGCGCAGCATGTCGTCGGCCGCCGCCTTGCCGAGGTCGAAGGCGGTCGGCGTCGGCATGGTGCGCGGATCGGCGGTGAACAGGTTGCGGCCGGTCGGCAGCACGTCGGTGCGGCCGCGCGCCGGGGCGCCGGCCGGCCCGGCGCGGACATGGCGGCCGTCGAGCGCGGCGAGCAGGTTTTTGCGCTCCGCCTCGGCGCTGGCGGTGCGCAGCGGCTCGGCCTCGTCGGGCGCGGCGCGGCCGTAGACGTGCAGGCCGTCCTTGACGGCAAAATCCTTGAGGTCGCAGAGCCAGGCGTCGATGCGGCGCAGCGCCTCGTCCGGCGCGTCGGTCTTGGCCACGCCGGCTTCGCCGGCCAGCCCGGTCCTGGCGGCGGTCTCGACGATCAGCTTGGCCAGCCGGTCGCGGCGGCGGCGGTCGAGGCCGTCGGCCTGCGCGTATTCGTCGACCAGCCGCTCCAGCTTCTGGCGCTCTCCGTCATGGCCGGCGGCGGCCATCGGCGGCGGCAGATGGCCGAGGGTGACGGCCGCGATGCGGCGCTTGGCCTGCGCTGCCTCGCCGGGATTGCTGACGATGAAGGGATAGACGACGGGCAGGGGCCCCGTGACGATTTCAGGAAAGCAGTTTTTGCTCAGGGCGACGACCTTGCCGGGCAGCCATTCCAGCGTGCCGTGGGCACCGACATGGACGAGTGCATGGCAGCCGAGGCTTTCGCGCAGCCATAGGCCGAAGGCGACCAGCGCATGGCGCGGCGGCAGCGTAGCGTCGTGATAGTCGGCGCGGCGGTCGGCGGAGCGGCCGCGGTCCGGCGCGAGCGCCACGGTGACGTTGCCGAAGGCGGCGGCGCGGAAGGGGAAGTGGCGGTTTGGTTTCTTTGATGTGGAAATGGATGCGCTGCGCTCCTTTGCACCCCCCTCTGTCCTGAGCTTGTCGAATGGGCCGGACATCTCCCCCACAAGGGGGGAGATTGAGCCGGCCGCATTGGTTTCGCAAATCGCCGGCGTTGCAGAAAGAGCGGCGTCGCCGACGCTGCCAATCTCCCCCCTTGTGGGGGAGATGTCCGGCCCATTCGACAAGCTCAGGACAGAGGGGGGTGCGAAGGAACGCGGATTATCGCAATCATCGCCCGCGTCCCCCCACGCTGCCTCGAGCGCGGCCATGGCGTCAGCCGGCAGGTCGATAGCCAAGCGCCGATAGTCATCGAGCGTCAGGCTCTGCCCACCGCGCTCCAGCAGGTCGAGCAATGCGCGTGGTGATTGCGGAATCGAATCAACGCAATATCCGGCGTCCTTCAGATCGTGCAGCATGGCGAGCACGCTGGCGGGAACGTCCAGGCCGACGGCATAGCCGGTGCGTCCCGGCGCCGAGGGATAGTCGGGAATGAGGATCGCCAGCCGGCGTCTTTCGCGCGGGGTTGCGGCGAGCCGCAGGAAGGCAGCGATGCGTCCCGCCACCTGCTCGACGCGGTCGGGCTCAGGTGTGTTGGCTTGCGCCGTGAAGCGGAGCGATGGGTCGACGATGCTCGCAGCCTTGAAGGACAGCGCGCCGGCGAGCACGCGGCCGTCGAGCTCCGGCATCACCACATGCATAGCGAGGTCGGCCGGCGCCAGGCCGCGCGCATTCTCCGCCCAGGCCTCGCGCCGGGTGGTGGCGACGATCACCTGGAAGACCGGCACGCCGGCGCGGTCGAACAGCGTGTCGGCGCCGGGCTCGGCGCCGGTCGCGAAGGCGGTGGCGGTGACGATCGCCGCCGGCGCGAGGTCGCGGATCGCGGCCTCGACGAACGCGATCGATTCGCGGTCCTTCAGGCTGGCGACGAAGATGGGGATCGGCGCGATACCCCTGGTTTCCAGCGCCGTGGACAGCACGTCGATCGGTGCGACGTCGTCGGCGAGCAGCATGGAGCGATAGAAGAGAACGAGGACGGGCGGTGCGTTTCCCTCCGCCTCGAGGGGAGGGTGGGCGGTCCTGAGCTTGTCGAAGGGCCGGCCGGGTGGGGTAATTTCGGCAGTGCTCGGCGTTCCCCGAGGCCGAGCGCGGCCTTCATGTCGAGCGCTGCCTGGATCGACCCCCTCTGGCCGCTGCGCGGCCATCTCCCCAGCAAGGGGGGAGAGGACGCCGCGCCCGTAAAATCCCGCCTTCGGCACCGCCACCGCCGCATCCGCCGCGCCATCGCCGCGCGCCAGCGCCGCGAGCCGCCGCACGAGCGCGTCCATATTGTCCGGTCCGCCTTCGCGGAAGAAGGCGAGCAGCGCGTCGAGTTCCCCGCGTGGCAGGGTGGAACACTCGACCAGCCGCTCGTCCTGTTCCCGGCATTCGCCGGGCAGCAGCGCGAGTCGGACATTTTTGGCCCGCGCCAGCGCGGCGACCTGGTCGCAGCCGTAGCGCCACCAGTCGTAGCCGCCGAGGATGCGTATCAGAATCACTTTGGCGTGCGCCGCGACCTTGTCCAGCCAGAGATCGACCGACATGGGGTGGCGAAGGTCGCGGAGTGCTGCGAGCCGCATCGAGGGCAGGGCGGCCTCGTCGCGCTTCCACGCCGCCGCGATGGCAGCCAGGTCGCTGTCGGTGAAGGACAGCGCCACGATGTCCGCCGGCTGTTGCGCCAGGTCGACCGGCTCGATCAGGTCGTCGAGCGATGCGGATGTCGTGGGCAGGATGTGCATGGCGCAGTCCTAGACCAAGCCGGCCGTTTGCCACAGCGGCGGTCCGTACTCCTCCACACCCCCCTCTGTCCTGAGCTTGTCGAATGGACCGGACATGTCCGGCCCATTCGACAAGCTCAGGACAGAGGGGGGTGCGAAGGAACGCGGCATTCCGTCAGCCCGCCAGAATCTTCTCAACCGCATTCCGGTCCAGCCCCTTCAACCCGATCACCACCAGGCGCGAGCGGCGGTCGTCGGCGGCGGTCCAGGCGCGATCGTAATAGTGGTTGACGCGCGGGCCGACCGCCTGGACGAGCAGCCTGAGCGGCTTGCCGTCGACGGCGACGAAACCCTTCAAGCGCAGCACGTTCTCGCTCTCGGCGGCGGCGGCGATGCGCCCGGCGAGATCGTCCGGGTCGGTCACCCCCGGCAGCTCGACGATGAAGGAATCGAAATCGTCGTGCTCGTGGTCGAGCTCGTCGTCGTGATGGGTTTTTCGATTCTCGATGTCGTCCTCGACGGCCAGGCCAAGGCCGAGCAGCACGGACGGATCGACACGGCCCTCGGCCGTCGGCACGACCTTCACGGCACGCGAAAGATGCGCGTCGATCAGGTTGCGGGCGGCGGCGGTCGCTTCGGCGTTCATGAGATCGCTCTTCGACAGGATGACGAGGTCGGCGCAGGCGACCTGGTCCTCGAACACCTCCTCGACCGGGTCGTCGTGGTCGAGCGTCCCGTCGGCGGCGCGCTGCGCGGCGAGCGCGTCCATGTCGGAGGCGACCTTGCCGGCGGCGAGCGCCGGGCCGTCGACCACGGCGACGACGCCGTCGACGGTCACGCGGCTCTTGACGCTTGGCCATTGGAAGGCCTGCACCAGCGGCTTCGGCAAGGCCAGGCCGGAGGTCTCGATGATGATGTGGTCGACCTTCGGTTCCATCGCCAGAATCCGGTCGAGCGCCGGCACGAAATCGTCGGCCACGGTGCAGCACAGGCAACCGTTCGCCAACTCGATGATGTTTTCCTCCGGGCAGGCCTCGACGCCGCAGCCCTTCAAAATCTCGCCGTCGATGCCGACGTCGCCGAACTCGTTGACGATCAGCGCCAGTCGCCGTCCGCCGGCGTTTTCCAGGATGTGGCGGATCATCGTCGTCTTGCCGGCGCCGAGGAAGCCGGTGACGACGGTGCAGGGGACGCGGTTGAGCGAAGCGGTCATGAAGGGTCCTCGAGGATGGCAAGGGGCGGGATGCGGGCGACCAGCCCGCGCTTGAGGCAATCGGGGCGGCCGCGCCAGGGCAGCAGGCCGTCGGTCGACGTCGCGAAGAGCAGGGCGCCGGCGACGAGGTCGGGCGCGTCGTCCTCCGTCAGGTCGCCGAACACGTAGCTCCAGCAGCCGTCGCGCAGCAGCGCGGCGCTGAGGCGGCGCTTGCAGTTGCCGAGGCATTCGGCCTGGCGCACGGCTACGCCGGTGCCTCGCGCCGTTTCGCGGACCTGGTTGCCGAGCAACTCGCCGGCGCGGGGCCGGGCGTCCGAGCCGGTGGCGTCGCGGCAGGACGAGCAGACGACGAGCGTCACGCCCTCGACCGGCGTGGCGGCGTCCTGCGACAGAAACGGTCCGATGGTCACGTCATACGGCTCCTCGTCCGGGTCACCCGCCGGACAGTGGGATTGCGATTCCGACGGCAGGTCTCCTGGCTCGCGGGTTGTCGCCCTCAGCCGCCTTCCCGGATCGCTCCAGTGGCTTTCGGCGCGGGCTTGCCGCCTACAGTTGCGGGGACAGCTGCGGATTCGGCCGGACGGCCTGACCGCATTCCCTCTTAGCCCTTCCCATTGCCGGGAAGGGAACCGTCGCCCGTGGTTTACGCTCCGGCGGCGGAGCCTGTCAACGCACCGCCGGGGCGCCGGCATCGCATTGCCGTTCCGCATGGTGCCGGCCGACGTTATCGGGCTTGCAAGCCACGCCGGCTCGACACATTTTTTAGGGGTGATGGGTAAAAACGGCACACCGGTCCGCTCGGACAGATCGCTCGACCGCTCCGGTTCGCGCGAGATCGACGATTTCGTGCGGCTGGCGCGGTCGATGGCGCAGGCCAAGACGGATGCCGGCGGGCGGCTGGTGCTGGCGCTCGACGCCACGATGAGCCGGCAGCCGACTTGGGACATGGCCTGCCGGCTGCAGGGCGAGATGTTCGACGCCGTCGGCAACAGCGGCGGGCTCGAGGTCCAGCTCGCCTATTTCCGCGGTTTCGGCGAATGCCGCGCCTCGCGCTTCGTGCGCGACACCGGATCGCTCAAGGATCTCATGACCAGGATCGACTGCCGCGCCGGCCACACCCAGATCGGCAAGATCCTCGCCCACGCCCTCAAGGAGACGGCGCGCCGCAAGGTGGATGCGCTGGTCTATATCGGCGACGCGATGGAGGAGGAGATCGACGGGCTCGCCGAGCAGGCCGGGCGGCTCGGCCTGCTCGGCGTGCCGGTCTTCGTGTTCCAGGAGGGGCGCGATCCCGCCGCCGAAAAGGCGTTCAAGGAAATGGCCCGGCTGTCGAAGGGCGCCTGGTTCCGCTTCGACCGGACCGCTGCCGCGACGCTTGCAAAGCTGCTGTCCTCGGTGGCTGTATTCGCGACCGGCGGGTTGAAGGCGCTGGAGGCGCGCAACCGGCCGGAGGACAGATTGCTGATCGAACACATGCGGGGTGAAGGATGAGCTATGTGATCGGCGGCCTGCTGGTCCTGCTGGTCGCCCTGGCCGCCGTGACCGGCTTCCTGAAATCGGACGCCGCCAAGCTGGCGCGCACGCTGCGCACCGCCGGTCCGATCGTGCTCGGGGTCTTCGGCCTGGTGCTGCTGCTGGTCGGGCGGTCGGGGATCGGCGGCTTTCTGATCTCGGCGGCTCTGGCATGGTACGGCGCGGCGCGGGTGCAGGCCGGGCGAAAGCCGAAAAGCCCCGGCAAACGCTCCAACGTCCGCACCGCCGCGCTCGAAATGGAACTGGACCACGACAGCGGGGCGCTCGACGGTCTGGTGCTTGCCGGCCGTCACGAGCAGCGCATGCTGAGCAGCATGACGCTGCGCGAGCTCCGGGATCTGCGGGACGACCTCGCCGACGATCCGGAGAGCCGCCAGCTACTGGAGACGTATCTTGACGGCCGCTTTCCCATCTGGCGCGAAAACGCGAAGGCGGACGACGGCGACGGGGAGCGAGCTGCGCCACGTGCGGGCGCCATGACTAAGCAGGAGGCCTACAAGATCCTTGGTCTTGAAGCGGGGGCCTCCCCGGCGGATATCCGCAAGGCGCATCGCCGCCTGATGCAGCGCCTGCACCCCGACCTCGGCGGGACGTCGTTCCTCGCGGCGCGGATCAACGAAGCCAAGGATGTCCTTCTCGCCAATCACCACTAACTCTCCCGATACGAACTACAACTTCGGAAATACGTGTTCTCAGTTCTGGACGGCGTAGCAGCCGATGTTCTGCTTCTTGAGCTGCCCGCAGGCCTTCCAGGCGGCCGCCTTGGTGTCGAAGCCGGCGAAGCGGACGCGGTGGTAGGTGACGCCGTCCTTGTAGAAGGGAACGGTGTAGCCGGACGTCGAGGCGAGCACGGACGGAGCCTTGCGCGCCGTCGTTTCGAGCATGGCGGTCGCTTCCACCTTGCTCGGCGAGGAGGCCACCTGAATGACCCAGCCCTCCGGCTCGACGGAGGCCGTCTGCATAGCGTCGATGTCGGCGCGCGGGCGGGGCGCCGGCGCCGCATAGGCCTGCTCGACGACGGCCGTCGTCTCGATTGTCTCGTCCGCGGCTTCGGCGATCTCCGCCACCGAGTCGATGTCCGGACGGGCCTGCGGGGTCGGCGCCTTGCGCTTGGGCAGAATCGCCTCGGCGATCGCCGAGAACGAGGAGCCGGCGGCCTTGGCCACCAGCGGGCCGCCGCGGCGGCCGCTCGCCCTGGGCAGGTACTTCTCGATCAGCTCCGCCATGTGGCGGTCGCGGCTGGCGCCGCTCTGGCCGCCCATCACAACCGCGACGACGCGCCGGTCGCCGTCGGTGACGGAGGAGACCAGGTTGAAGCCGGATGCGCGAGTGTAGCCTGTCTTGATGCCGTCGACGCCTTCGACCTTGCCGAGCAGGCGGTTGTGGTTGGCGATGCGCTGCTTGCCGTACTGGAAGGAGCGCACCGAGAAATAGGGGTAGTACTGCGGGAAATGCTCGCGCAGCGCGATGCCCAGGGTAGCCATGTCCCGCGCGGTGGTGAACTGCGCGGTGTTGGGCAGGCCGTGCGGGTTGCGGAACACGGTGCTGTCCATGCCGAGCGCACGGGCCTTGGCGGTCATCATCTTGGCGAAACCGGCTTCCGAGCCGCCCAGCATTTCGGCAAGGGCCAGCGCCGCGTCGTTGGCGGAGCGGGTGATCAGCGCGTAGATGGCGGTCTCGACCGACACCGAGCCGCCGGCGCGCACGCCGAGCTTGGTCGGCGGCTGCGCGGCCGCCTCATTGGAGAAGCGGACCGGCGTCGTCTTCTTGATCTTGCCGGCCTTCAGCGCCTCGAAGGTGAGATAGAGCGTCATCATCTTGGTCAGCGACGCCGGATAGCGGCGCGCCCCGGCATTGGCCGAGAACAACGTCTTGCCGGTATTGGCGTCGACGACGACGGCGGCATAGCGCGAATCGGACGCCGACGCGGCGCCGACGCTGATGATCAGGGCGAGAAAACAGGCCGCGATCGCTTTGGGGGATATGGAAAACTGGAAAAAGCGGACCGCCGTCGCCTGACGCACTGTTACATCCTTTGAATTCTTGTTGCACCGGGAGGCGGCAAAGGTTCCTGCCTCGAACGGGCAGAGTAGGCGGCGGGCGTTACCAATCCGTTTATGGTAACCAGCGCGTTCATAAATTCGTTCGGGCTTTAGGTTCTAAAATTTGCGTCGAATTCGCGCGGGGCCTTGGCGGACAAGGGCTCCTTGACAATTTTGCGGTGCACAATATCTATTTTGCAACGCACGCCATCCATCCGAAGGGACAGCCATGACCACGATGTTCGAAGACACCGGCGCGTTCGGCAAGGAGTTCGTCGACAGCAGCCTGAAGAGCGTAGCCTCCGTCTCCAAGGCCGCGCAGGCGATCGTCGCCGAGACGACCGACTACACGAAGAGGTCCTACGAGGCCGGCGCCGCGGCGATCGAGAAGCTGTTCTCGGCCGGCTCGGTCGAGACTGCGTTCGATGTCCAGGCCGACTACGCCAAGAAGACCTATGAGGGCTTCGTCGCCGAATCCGGCAAGCTGGGCGGTCTCTACGCCGATCTCGCCAAGGAGGCCTACAAGCCGTTCGAATCGCTCGTCTCGCGGGCGAAGTGACGCCCCATCCGAGCCTCGTCACCCTCCCATGTCGGCAATCCGGTCGCTCGCGGCCGGATTTTTTTGCGTTGTCGGGCCTTGCGGACACCGGTTGCCGCCGTGCAATGCGGTCGTGATCGCGACCATATTGTCACCCCAATAGAAGGGCTTAAAATCGGTGATCGGAGACCTACATGAGACGGGCGGGCCGGAGGTTCGCGAAAGGAAAGGATCCGTGAGACAAGGCGGGGAAGCCACGGTGTGGCAAGCGGCTAGGATGCAAGGCGGCGACCAGGACGGGCGAGGACCCGGCCGGGGCACGGCGGTGATCACGCGCACCAAGCCCAAGACCAAGAAACCCAGTCTCTACAGGGTGCTGATCCTGAACGACGACTACACGCCGATGGAGTTCGTGATCCATATCCTGGAGCGTTTCTTCCAGAAGGATCGCGAGACGGCGACCCGCATCATGCTGCATGTCCACAATCACGGCGTCGGCGAATGCGGGGTCTATACTTTCGAGGTGGCCGAGACCAAAGTGGCTCAGGTCATGGATTTCGCCCGCCAGAACCAGCATCCGCTGCAATGCGTGATGGAGAAGAAGTGAGGTCTTGAATGCCGGCTTTCTCACCAGGACTCGAAAAGGCCCTTCACCAGGCGCTCACTTTCGCCAATGAGCGGCACCATGAATACGCGACGCTCGAGCACCTGCTGCTGGCGCTGATCGACGATGCCGAGGCCGGTGCCGTCATGCGCGCCTGCAATGTCGATCTCGACGAGTTGCGCCGCACCGTGCTCAACTACATCGACACCGAACTCGACAACCTGGTCACCGGCTACGACGAGGATTCGAAGCCGACCGCCGGCTTCCAGCGCGTCATCCAGCGCGCCGTCATCCATGTGCAGTCGTCCGGCCGCGACGAGGTGTCGGGCGCCAACGTGCTCGTCGCCATCTTCGCCGAGCGCGAGAGCCACGCCGCCTATTTCCTGCAGGAACAGCAGATGACCCGCTACGACGCGGTCAACTACATCAGCCACGGCATCGCCAAGCGCCCTGGCGCCGGCGAGAGCCGCGCCCCGCGCGGCGTCGAGGAGGAGCAGGGCAATGGCGGGCAAGGCGGCGACGCCGACGAGACCCCGTCGAAGAAGAAGCAGCAGGACGCGCTGTCGGCCTATTGCGTCGATCTCAACAAGAAGGCGCGCGCCGGCAAGATCGACCCGCTGATCGGCCGCGCCGACGAGATCAACCGGACGATCCAGATTCTGTGCCGGCGCTCCAAGAACAACCCGCTCTATGTCGGCGACCCCGGCGTCGGCAAGACGGCGATCGCCGAGGGGCTGGCCAAGCGCATCGTCGAGGGCGACGTGCCGAAGGTGCTGGCCGGCGCCACCATCTTCGCGCTCGACATGGGCACGCTGCTCGCCGGCACGCGCTATCGAGGCGACTTCGAGGAGCGGCTGAAGCAGGTGGTGAAGGAGCTCGAGGAGTATCCGGGCGCCATTCTGTTCATCGACGAGATCCACACGGTGATCGGCGCCGGCGCGACCTCGGGCGGCGCGATGGACGCGTCGAACCTGCTGAAGCCGGCGCTGTCGTCGGGGGCGATCCGCTGCATCGGCTCGACCACCTACAAGGAATTCCGCCAGTTCTTCGAGAAGGACCGGGCGCTGGTGCGCCGCTTCCAGAAGATCGACGTGAAGGAGCCGACGATCGCCGATACGATCGAGATCATGAAGGGCCTCAAGCCCTACTACGAGGACTTCCACCAGGTGAAGTTCACCAACGACGCCATCAAGGCGGCGGTGGAGCTGTCGGCCCGCTACATCAGCGACCGCAAGCTGCCGGACAAGGCGATCGACGTGATCGACGAGACCGGCGCCTCGCAGATGCTCTTGCCCGAGGCCAAGCGCAAAAAGACGATCACCATCAGGGAGATCGAGGCGACGATCGCCACCATGGCGCGCATCCCGCCAAAGACGGTTTCGGCCGACGACGAGCAGGTGCTGGCCAATCTCGACGCCGAGCTGCGCCGCGTCGTCTACGGCCAGGACACGGCGATCTCGGCGCTGGCATCCGCGATCAAGCTGGCGCGCGCCGGCCTGCGCGAGCCGGAGAAGCCGATCGGCAGCTACCTATTCTCCGGCCCGACCGGTGTCGGCAAGACCGAGGTGGCGAAGCAGCTCGCGGCGTCGCTCGGCGTCGAGCTGCTGCGCTTCGACATGTCGGAATACATGGAGCGCCACACCGTGTCGCGGCTGATCGGCGCGCCTCCCGGCTATGTCGGCTTCGACCAGGGCGGCCTGCTGACCGACGGCGTCGACCAGCATCCGCACTGCGTGCTCCTGCTTGACGAGATCGAGAAGGCGCATCCGGACCTGTTCAACATCCTCTTGCAGGTCATGGATCACGGCAAGCTGACCGACCACAACGGCAAGCAGATCGACTTCCGCAACGTCATCCTGATCATGACGACCAATGCGGGCGCCTCCGACATGGCCAAGGCGGCGATCGGCTTCGGCTCGTCGAAGCGCGAGGGCGACGACATGGAGGCGATCAACCGGCTGTTCACGCCGGAATTCCGCAACCGCCTCGACGCGATCATCCCGTTCGGCTCGCTGCCGGTGCCGGTGATCCACCAGGTGGTGCAGAAGTTCGTCATGCAGCTCGAGGCGCAGCTTTCGGAGCGCGGCGTCACCTTCGATCTGCAGCCGGATGCCGTCGCCTGGCTGGCCGACAAGGGCTATGACGAGCGCATGGGCGCGCGGCCGCTGGCCCGCGTCATCCAGGAGCACATCAAGAAGCCGCTGGCCGACGAGGTGCTGTTCGGCAAGCTCAAGAAGGGCGGTACGGTGCGCGTCACCGTCGAGGAGAAGGAGAACGGCGAGAAGGGCCTCAAGCTCGATGCGGTGGCCGACGAGGTGCCGGTCAAGCCGAAGAAGGAGGAGGAGCCCCGCAAGCCGCCGGCCCGCAAACCCGCCGCCAAGAAGGCCGCGGCCAAGAAGACGGCCGCGCAGAAGCCGAAGTCTTCGCCGCCTACGAGGGACGGCGGCAAGCGCAGCCTGGTGCCCCAACTGCCGCGCAAGGGGTAGGGCCGACCGCAGGCCGGCAACATCCGAACAATGAGCCAGGAGCCCGCCCATCCGGCGGGCTTTTGGCTGTTCGACCCTATGCTGCGTCCGGCACCCCGATCGGTGGCAGCCTACGCTCGACTGGCGAGGATTGCACGATCGCCGTGTTGGTCATGGCAAAGGGTATGATCCGGTCGATCACCTGCTCCAGATGCTCGACCGAGCGCAGATGCGCCTTGGCTATGAAGCAGTCCTCGCCGGTGACGCGGTCGCACTCGACGATCTCCGGCAGGCCGCGCAGGATTTCGGCGACCTGCTGAAGCTCGCCCGGTAATGGCCGCACCCTGAGCCATGCCGACAGCGGCAGGCCGAGGCCGGCCGCGTCGATGCGCACAGTATAGCCGGCGATGACGCCGTTCTCCTCCAGCCGGCGGATGCGCTCCGAGACGCTTGGCGCCGATAAGCCGACCAGCCGCGCCAGTTCGGCGACGCTGACCCGCGCGTCATCGGCGAGGGCGCGTAGGATCTTCATGTCGACCGGGTCCACCGGCCCGTTTTCATATCGAAGGCGTTTCATCGTTCCTGCCTGCGAACCGCGGTGAACAGACAGGATACAACGTTCTTTCTCCATAGGAAATTGCAGGCGCGGCTTGCATGCTCGGTTCGTCCAGAAGGTAGTCGGGCCGCTCGGCCAGCGGTCGATCTCTGGCCGTCTCGATCTCGATCTACGGCCAAGCCCATAGAGTCCCAATGCCGGTCCTCGATACAGCCGCCGAAAAAGTACCGCCGCAAGCCTGGTTCGTGGTCAGCGCCGTCTTCCACTATCTCGGCCCGTCCTTCGCGGTGCTGCTCTTTCCGGCGGTCGGCGTGTTCGGCGTCGCCTGGATGCGGATCGCCTCGGCGGCGCTGATCTTCGCGCCGTTCACGCGACCGATGAAGACGATCCGCACGGCAGACGGCCAATCGCGAATGCTGCTGGTCGCCCTCGGCATCACGCTCGCGGTCATGAACATCTCGTTCTATCTTGCGCTGGAGCGGCTGCCGATGAGCCTGGTCGCGGCGATGGAATTCGTCAGCACCATCGTCATCGCGCTCTACGGGCTGCGGACGCCGCGCAACCTGCTGGCGCTGACGCTGGCCGTCGCCGGCGTTTTTGCGCTGATCGACGTCCGGTGGTCGGCCGATCCGATCGGGCTCGGCTTCGCGGCGCTCAATGCCGTGCTGTTCGGGCTCTATGTCGTGCTCGGCCACAGGATCGCCGAGAGCGGTGCCGGACGCGGCGTGGAGACGCTGGGCGCCGCGATGGCGCTGGCGCTCGTCTTCGCCTTTCCGGTCGGCTTCATGCAGGCGCTGAAGGCGCTGGGTTCGCCGGAGCTGGTCCTGGCGGGCATCGGCGTCGGCCTCTGTTCGTCGGTCATCCCCTATATCTCCGACCAGCTCGCCATGTCGCGCCTGCCGCGCGCCACCTTCGCGCTGATGCTGGCGCTGCTGCCGGCCACCGCCACGGTCGTCGGCGCGGTCGTTCTGGCGCAGGTGCCCGGCCTGCGCGACATCGCCGGCATCGCCCTGGTGATGGCTGGCGTCGCCCTGCACCGGCAGGCGGCGCGGTAGCAGGTGGCCCAAGCTGTGATCGTCGCGCGGCGCGGCGGGATGTGCTAGGCGCGGGACGATGAATGACGACAATCCGCAAGCCGCCCAGCCGGGGCGCGCCCGCCGATGGCTCCTTCGCGGCGTGCGCGCGGCCTGTTCCGTACCCGGCCTGATCCTCGCCAGTGCTCATGTCGGCTTCGCCGGGCTGGCCAAGGAAGCCGGCTTCACGCTCGCCGAGAGCATGTTCATGGTCGCCGCGGTGTGGGCGCTGCCGGCCAATGTCGTGCTGGTCGGTGCCGTGCTGTCAGGTGCCTCGCTGCCCGCCGCCGCCTTCGCGGTGGCGCTGTCCTCGGTGCGGCTGATGCCGATGGTGGTGGCGCTGGTCCCGGAGATGAAGGCCGAACGGACGCGCGGCTGGGTGCTCTACGTGCTGGCGCATTGCGTCGCCGTCACGTCGTGGGTGATCGCGATGGAGCGCCTGCGCGCCGTCCCGCGCGAGATGCGCACGGCCTATTACGCGGGGCTCGGCTTCACCCTGGTGATCGGCAATACCTTGCTCGTCGGCGTCGTCTATCTGCTGGTCGGCAGCTTGCCCGCCTGGGTGACGGCGGCGCTGCTCTTCCTCACGCCGATCTATTTCCTGACGTCGCTGTGGAGCTCGGCGCGCGAGCGGGCGGGGCATGTGGCGATGGTGGCGGGCCTGGTGCTCGGCCCGGTCTTCCACGTCCTGCTGCCCGGCTTCGACCTGCTGGCTGCCGGCCTGATCGGCGGGGGCGGGGCGTTCCTGTACCACTGGTTGCGCCGCAAGGGCGGTGGAGCGCCGGCATGACCTTCGACGCGATCGACGCCTGGTGGTGGCCGTTCCTGTTCATCCTCCTCGCCGGCTGGCTGGCAACGGACGCGTGGCGCTTCCTCGGCGTCGCATTCGGCGGCCGCATCCGCGAGGATTCGGAAGCGCTGGTGTTCGTGCGCGCGGTGGCGACGGCGCTGGTGGCGGCGGTCATCGGCAATCTGTTCGTATTCCCGAGCGGTGCGCTGGCCGACACCACGGCGGCCCTGCGCATCGGCGCGGCAGCGCTTGGTTTCATCGCCTATCTCGCCGCCGGCAAGCGCATGCTGCTCGGCATCGTCGTCGGCGAGGCGGCGCTGATCGCCGGCATGGCGGCGGGATGGTGACGCCAACCTGGCCGCTCAGCCGAGCGCGGCCCTGATCTTCTCCGCATTGGCGGCCAGCACTTCGGGCTTCTCCATCTGGCCGGTATGCGGCTTCAGCGCCACGCCGTCGAAGCGCGGAATGACGTGGACGTGCAGGTGGAAGACGACCTGGCCGCCGGCCGGCTCGTTGAACTGCTGCACGGTCACACCGTCGGCGGAGAAGGCTTTCACCACGGCGCGCGCCAGTCTCTGCGTCGTCGCGGCCACGGCGGCCAGGCTTTCCGGCGCGACGTCGAGGATGTTGCGGGACGGCTTCTTCGGGATCACCAGGCAGTGGCCTTCGCCGCGCGGCATGATGTCCATGAAGGCGAAGGTGGCCTCATCCTCGTACAGCTTGTGGCTCGGTATTTCGCCGCGCAGGATCTTGGCGAACACGTTGTCGTCGTCGTAGGCGGGGGTCGTCATGGGCATCTCGCGGTGAAGGGGAGGCGGCATCATCGCCCTTCCGCCGCGCGGGTCAACCGTCGAATCGGGGCGAAGGCGCATGCAGCTCAACTATCTCTACCTCATCGTCGCGATCGGCTTCGAGGTGGTGGCCACCAGCGCGCTGAAGCAGACCGACGGCTTCACCCGGCTGTGGCCGTCGCTGCTGGCGATGGGCGGCTATGCGCTCGCCTTCTATTTTCTGTCCATCCCGCTGCGCACCATGCCCGTCGGTGTCGTCTATGCGATCTGGAGCGGGGCCGGCATCGTTCTGATCACGGCGATCGGCTGGGCGCTGTTCCGCCAGGCGCTGGACTGGCCGGCCGTCATCGGCATCGCCCTGATCATGGCCGGCGTGCTGGTGATCAACCTGTTCTCGCGCACCGTCGCCCACTGAGGCGGGCCGTCAGCATCCGGCCGGCGGCGCGTCCTTGCGGAAGGGCACGTGCTCCTCGAAATATTCGGTGACCCGCGCCACCTCCTGGCGCTCGCGCGTCAGGTAGTTCTCCACCGCGCCGCGCAGGCCGGGATGGGCGAGGTAGTGGGCGGAGTGCGTCGTCACCGGCCGGTAGCCGCGCGCCAGCTTGTGCTCGCCCTGGGCGCCGGCCTCCACCACCCGCAAGCCCCTGGCGATGGCGAAGTCGATCGCCTGGTGGTAGCAAACCTCGAAATGCAGGAAGGGGTGGTCCTCGACGCAGCCCCAGTTGCGGCCGTAGAGCGTGTCGGAGCCGATGAAGTTGATGGCTCCGGCGATATAGCGGCCGTTGCGCTTCGCCATGACCAGCAGGACGTCGCGGCCCATGCGCTCGCCGACCAGCGAGAAGAATTTCCGGTTGAGATAGGGGCGGCCCCATTTGCGCCCGCCGGTGTCCATGTAGAAGGCGAAGAAATCGTCCCAGACCCTTTCGGTCAGGTCGCTTCCGGTCAGCCAGTCGATCGAGATGCCGGCCGACAGCGCCTCGCGCCGCTCCTTCTTCAGCGCCTTGCGCTTGCGCGAGGCGAGCGAGGCGAGGAAGTCGTCATAGCTGGCATAGCCCTCGTTGAAGAAATGGAACTGCTGGTCGGTGCGGTGCAGGTACCCGGCGGCCGAGAGCGCCCGCATGTCCTCCTCGGAGGCGAAGGTGACGTGGGCCGAGGAAGCGCCAATGCGGTCGGTGACCGCCTTCAGCCCGGCGGCCAGCGTGGCGCGGGTTGCCACCGGATCGAGATCGCGGCGCGCCAGCAGGCGGGGGCCCGTGGCCGGCGTAAATGGAATGGAGACCTGCAGCTTCGGATAATAGCTTCCGCCGGCGCGCTCGAAGGCGTCGGCCCAGCCGTGGTCGAACACGTATTCACCCTGGCTGTGCGACTTCAGGTAGCAGGGAACCGCGCCAAGCAGGCTACCGGCGCCGTCCTCCAGCCGCAGATGGCTCGGCTGCCAGCCGCTGCGCGCCGCGGCGCAACCGGACTCCTCAAGCGCCCGAAGAAAGTCGAAGGACAGGAAGGGGTTATAGCCACATCCCGGCCCGTCGGGCGAGCTTCCCGCAAGGCTCTCCCACTCCTCGCGGGAAAAGTCGGCCATCGACCCGGCGACGCGGATCGCCTGTCCGGAATGGGAGTTGCCCGAGCCGCCTTCGCTGCGCTGCATCATCGCGGTCATATGTGCATTGCGAAGGCGGTGCGGCAAGGGGCATTCACGCCACACCCGTCTCCGGTGGCTCGAACCCCTCGAAGGTGATCTGGTCGGCATGGGCGAAGCTGTGCCCGGCCGCCGCCTCGTCGCGCACCGTCCAGGTGATCACCGGCATGGCGAGCTTTTCGCGCACGAAACCGACGAAGCGGTTGGGCAGGTGGTCGAAGGCATAGGAAACGAAGGCGATGTCGTGGGCGAGCATGGAGAAATGCGCCTCGATCTCCTGGTTGGCGACGCCCCATGCGGTAAGTCCGCCGGGGATTCCAGGGGCGTGGCGGGAGAAGTTGCGGATGAGCCAATGGTCGAACGACATGATCGCGACCTTGCCGGGGTAGTCCTTCAGCAGGTCGCCGACCTTGGCGACGAGACCGGCGTCGTGCCCCGGAATGCCCTTCAGCTCGACCACCAGCGGCACGCGGCCGGCGACGAAGTCGAGCGTCTCCTGGAGCGTCGGCGCGTGGTCCCGCGTGGTGCCGATGCTCAAGGCACCCATCTCGGCGGCGGTCTTCTGCCAGACATAACCTTCCTCACCGGCAAGGCGCCTGAGGTCGTTGTCGTGGAAGACGACGACCTCGTTGTCGAGGGTGAGGTGCACGTCGCACTCGATCGTGTAGTTCTTGTCGATCGCCCGGGCGAAGGCCGGCAGCGTGTTCTCCCACACCTTGTCGTTCATGTCGTGCAGGCCGCGATGGGCGACCGGCCGCCGCGTCAGCCAGGAAAGATCGGTCATGGTCAGCCTCAGGCGGTTTCGATGAGGGCTTCGATCTCGACGGCGGCGTTCAGCGGCAGCGAGGCCGTGCCGACCGCCGAGCGTGCATGCTTGCCGGCCTCGCCGAGGACCGCGGCCAGAAGATCGGACGCGCCGTTGGCGACGAGATGCTGCTCGGCGAAGTCCGGCGTCGAGGCGACGAAGACGGTGATCTTGACGATGCGGCGGATTCTCTCCAGCGATCCCAGCGCAGCCCTGGCCTGCGCCAGGATGTTGACGGCACAGAATTTCGCCGCCTCCCGGCCGGCGGTGGTGTCGAGGTCGCGGCCGAGCAGGCCGGTGAAGGCGAGCTTGCCGTCCTTCAGCGGCAACTGGCCGGCGGTGAAGAGCAGGTTGCCGCTCTGCGCGTAAGGCACGTAGTTGGCGGCCGGCGCGGCCGCTTGCGGCAGGGTGATACCGAGATCCTGCAGCCGCTTTTCGATTGTGTCGCCCATCGGGAATCCTTATCGTTCGTCAATCAGGGTCGGGTGGCCCGCGCGGCTGAAACTTGCAATTTTTGCCTCGCTTCCGCCACGACTATTTCGGAAACCATGGGCTGACAACAGGCCGCCCCTCGGCCGCCGATCGGAGCTTTTCATGCGCGCTTTGCGCCCACTCACGTTTGCCCTTCTGGCCACCTCCACGGTCTGCACGGCTTCGGCACTGGCCGCGGCGCCGCTCGTTCCGCATCGCGCGGTCTACGATCTGGCGCTCGACAAGGCCTCCGACCGCTCCGGCATCACCGGGCTCACCGGGCGCATGGTGTACGAGTTCAACGGCTCGCCCTGCGACGGCTACACGGTGAATTTCCGCTTCGTGACGCGCATCGACACCGGCGAGAATTCGCGACTGACCGACCAGCAGACCACCACGTTCGAGGATGCCGGCGGCAAATCCTTCTCCTTCGTGACCAAATCCTTCACCGACCAGGCGCTCGAGCGCGAGTTGAAGGGCACGGCGACACGCGAGGACGAAGGCTTGAAGGTGGAGATCGACAAGCCCGAGAAGAACAGCCTGGAGCTACGCCGGACCCAGTTCCCCACCCAGCATCTGGCGGAGCTGATCGACAAGGCCAACACCGGCGAGACCTTCTACGAAACCAATCTGTTCGACGGTTCGGACAATGGCGACAAGGTCATGACGACGACGGTGATCGTCGGCAAGCAGGCCTCGGCCGCCGCCAACGATCCGGAGCTGCAGGTGCTCGACACACTCGCCAAGGACAAATACTGGCCGGTCGACATCGCCTATTTCGACGACGACAATGACGGCGGCGAGGAGGTGCCGGAGTACCGGATCGCCTTCAAGCTGCACGAGAACGGCCTCACCCGCGACCTGACCATGGACTATGGCGACTTCTCGATGAAGGGCAAGCTCGTCAACCTCTCGGTGTTCGCCACCCCGCCGCAAAGCTGCAAGTAGCCGCGGCCCGCCGCCGTGCGATCCGATCGCCCGCCTCCGAGGACGCGTCGCCTGGCCGCGTTGCCGGAACCGTAGGAGACCGCGTTTGGGGGGAAGCGCGAGCCGTCTCAACATTTTCGTCGCGCCGGTGCCCAACCGGCCGCTGATCGCCCTGATGACGCCCGTCAACAGGGTGCTGATGCTGAAGGGCGTGCCGTTGCTGCGCGACCTGCCGCCGTTCAACCGCATTCCTGGCTGCCGCGGCGTCGCCAATGTCCGCGAGGTCGATTTTCCGCAAGCCGACAGGGACCGGCTGAGCGCCGTCTGCGGGCAGGGCATGGCGACGTTCCTCACGCCGAACCATCCGGAATTCTTCACTGACTGGATGATCGACAAGCAGATCGTGTCGAAAGTGGCGCCGCTTGCCGCCTCGTGGGCGACCAACGGCGTGGTCAACGGGCTCGGACGGCTGGCCCAGAAATTCTGGCTGGCCAACAACCTGATCGCGCAGATACCGGGCAACAGCGACGCGGCGCGCGACCATTCGGTCGGCTGGGCGGCGCAAGGTCACGGCGTGCTGCTGCATCCCGAAGGCGCGGTAGGCTGGCACGGCGACTGGGTGGCGCCGCTGATGCCCGGCGCCGCCGAGATGGCGCTCGAAGCGCTCGAACGCGGCCGCGCGGCGGATCCGGCGCTCCGGGCGTTCGTCGCGCCGATCGTCTGGAAGCTGGTGTTTTTGCGCGACGTCGAGGCGGAGCTTTTGGCGGAATGCGCCTATGTCGAGCGGCGGCTGAAGATCGCCGCGCCGCCGGCCGGGGCTGACCCGGCCGGGCGGGTGCATGCGATCTATGCCGCGCTGCTGGCGCGCGACGAGGAAGCCGCCGGCGTCGTGCCGGACGAGGTCCGGCCGTTTCCGGCCCGCCTGGAGGCATTGGTGTCCATCAAGAAGGCTGAACTCGCCGATCTGGTCGGCAGCCCGGATGGGGAGACGGCCGACCTGCTGCGTGCCGCCCGGCGCTGGCTGCGTGAGACGACCGGCACCACGCCGGAGGCGGCAGGTCGGGTGAAGGCTACGGCCGAGGCGCTGCAGCGGCTGATGCGGCTCGGGCCGTTCGCCTGGGCGCGCGATCGCATGACGCAGGAGGAGGCGGCCGAGCACATCAAGCGCATCCGCAACGACTATTGCGCCGGCACCTTCCGCGACACGCTGAACCGCTTCGTGCCGCAGCCGGCAGGTCCGCGCCGCGCCATCATCCGCGTTCCGGAGCCGATCGCGGTGCATGACTTCGCCGGGGACGCGGCGGCGCTGACGGCCGAGCTGCGGCGGCGCCTGCAGGCGGCGCTCGATGCGATCAATGCCGGCCTGCGGGGCGAGGGAGAGACGAGGGACTATCCCAATCCGTTCGCGGGGTGAGCGGGTGCCGTGCGTCCTTCGAGGCTCGAAGGACGTACGATCAGGCACGCCTCAATCCACCCAAAGCCCGTTCTTCCTGTGCCAGTCGGCGATCGAATCCTCGGGATAGAGGTCGAAGGCCGCGTCGCCGTCGCGGACGGCCGGCTCGACCCATGAGGCCTTGTATTTCAGCATGATGTGGACGCGCCGGGGCGCCCTGGGCAGATCGGTGTCGACGGCGCTGGCGAAGGGATGGACCAACTCCGGCCAGGTCGGGTCGTAGAGCCACAAGGCCGATCCGCATTTCTTGCAGAACCGCCGCTCGCCGGTCGAGACCTCGCAACGCGTGCGCTCGTCGTCCTCGATCTCGGCGCGGTAGAGGCCGAGATCGCTCTCGCCGGTGACCTTCAGCGTCTGCGATACCGCGCCGAGATTGATGGCGTATCCGCCGCCGCCCTGCTGCTTGCGGCAGATCGAGCAGTAGCAGAGCATGTAGGGGACGGGCGTGTGGCTCTCGACGGAAAAGCCGACGGCGCCGCAGCGGCATGAACCTTTGAGCAGAAGAGGCAAGGGTCTTCCTTTCGTCATTGTGCGGACCGCGATGCTGGCGTCGCGACGTCGCGATGACAAGCCCGTTCGCCGCTGGCATAGTCCTGGTCATGGACAACGTCGCAATCGCCGATCTGTTCGCCGGGCTGGGCGAGGTCTCCATCCGAAGAATGTTCGGAGGGAAAGGCATCTACCACAACGGATTGATCATCGGCATCGAGCTGCGCGGCGAGCTGATGCTCAAGGGCGACGAGATTTCCGCGCCGGAGCTTGAAGCCGCCGGCGCGCGCCGCTGGCGCTACACCGGCTCGCGCCACGGCAAGCTGGTGGCGATGCCCTACTGGACCATTCCCGACGAGGCGGTCGACGACCCGGAAGAGTTCGGGCGCTGGGCGAGAAAAGCCTATGAGGCGGCGGTGCGGTGGCAGAGCAAAGGCTAGCCGATGGGATTTGGCGGTGCTCCAAGCCAACCTACAGCGCCTTGGCGATCCGCGCCGCCAGCCTCGCATTGTTCTCGACCAGCGCGATGTTGGTCTTGAGGCTCTCGCCGCCGGTGAGGTCCAGAATGGTCCGGAGCAGGAAGGGCGTCACCGCCTTGCCGGAGACGCCTTGTTCGGCGGCCGCCTTCTGCGCGGCGGCGATGTGGACGGCCATCGCCTCGGCGGCGATCTCGTCCGCTTCCGGCACGGGATTGGCGACCAGCAGGCCGCCGTCGAGGCCGAGCGCCACGCGGGTCCTGAAGAAGCCGGCGATGGCTTCGGCGGTGTCGAGGCGCAGCGGCGCGGGGTAGGGCGAGGTGCGCGACCAGAAGGCCGGCATCACATCCGACTGGTAAGCGACCACCGGCACGCCGCGCGTCTCCAGCACCTCAAGCGTCTTCTCGATGTCGAGGATCGCCTTGGCGCCGGCCGACACCACGATGACCGGCGTGCGCGAAAGCTCGTCGAGGTCGGCCGAGACGTCGAAGCTCAGTTCGGCGCCCTTGTGGACGCCGCCTATGCCGCCGGTGGCGAACACCGAGATGCCGGCGAGTTTTGCCGCGATCATGGTGGCGGCGACCGTCGTGCCGCCGGTGCGGCGTTCGGCCACGGCGAAGCCGAGATCGGCGCGCGACAGCTTCATCGCCCCTTGCGTCTGCGCCAGCGCCTCGCGCTCGGCCGGCGACAGGCCGATTTTTAAACGGCCGTCGACCACTGCGATGGTGGCGGGGGTGGCGCCTTCCCCGGCGATGATGCGCTCGACGTTCTCGGCCATGCGGCTGTTGTCGGGCCAGGGCATGCCGTGGGTGATGATGGTGCTTTCCAGCGCCACCACCGGCCGGCCGGCGGCCAGCGCCTCGGCGACCGGCGCGAAGATGTCGATATGGGCCATGGCCGTGTCAGGCGACATGCGCTTCTCCCTTGCTCGGCGCCTCATGCAGCGTTTCGGCCGGCGGGACAAGGGCCAGCGCTGCCTCGAACGCCGCGCGGGCGAGCGAGGGGGCGGCGTCGGCACTCTCCAGGGCAAGCAGCGCCGCCGCCATGCCCTCGCGCACGGCTTCGGAAAAGGGCCGGCCGGAGAGCAGCGCGGCTGAAGCCGCTCCGGCCAGCGCATCGCCGGCGCCGGTGACGTCGGCGATTGTCTTCGGGGAAGGGGGCGTGATCGAAAAAATCCGGCCGCCATCGAGCGCCAGCACCGGATCGGCTCCCTTCGACAGCACCGCACGCCCGAGCCCGAGCGTCTTCAACGCGTCGAGCATCGCCGGCGCGGACGCCTCCGGGCCGAGGCCGGTCAGCGCGCCGGCCTCGCGCGCATTGAGGAACAGGCAGGAGAGCGCCGGCAGGATGGATTTCAGCCGCACCGCCTTGGCCGGCGAGATGGCGATGGCGAAGACCGGCTTGCCGGCGGCGAGCGCCGGCAGCCGCGCCAGCGCCTCGGCCGACAAATTGGCGTCGGTGAAGATTGCGTCGGCTTCGGCGATCGCGGCGCGGGCAGAGGCACGGCGAAGCTGCTTGGCGAAAGCGAGATCGTAGAGGCCCATGTCGGCGAGGGCCGCCACGACATCGCCCTGGCGGTCGAGCAGCGCGGTGTAGCTCGGCGTGGCGCGGTCGAGGAAGGTGACGGAGAGGTCGCGGATGCCGGCAGCCTGGATGGCGCGGGCGACGGTCTCGCCGGCGGCATCGCCGCCGCGCACCGACATCATCCGCGCCCCGACGCCGCGCTGCACGGCATTGCGCAGCGCGTTGAAGGTGCCGCCGCCGGCCTCCTCGCGCATGGTGCCGGGGTTGGAGGCGCCGGGCACGAAGTCGACGGCGATGCGGCCGCGCCGGTCGATATGCGCGCCGCCTATGCCGAGGATGGTCTTCTGCTTGCCTGCGCTCATGCCCGACGTGTTCTCCATGCGTCCGCCAAGACCTAAGCAGGTTTGGCCGGCATCGCCAACAGGAGCGGCGGTCCTCGCAGACAGCACGGATCGTCGCCACGCCGCGAAAAATCCGCAGGGCGTCGGTCCTCCGCTGGTCGGGTCCGCCAGCCTGGCCCCGTCAGGACGTATCGGGCGGCTCCAGTGCCCACTGGGCAAGCCCGTGCACGACGTCGAGGACCTCGTGCACCTCGTGAACGGGCTTTTTTCGCCGCCAGCCCGGAGGCCGGCCGGGTTTCAGCGGCGAGAAGCGGCCGAACCGGCGCAGACCGCCGGATACCCGCTCTTGCGCGAGGACCGCGTCGCGGCGTGCCCGCCAGCAGGCGAAGCGCCTTGCCTGGCCGGGCAGGTCGTCCAGCGCCGCAGCCAGCGCCCACAGCCGGGCGTCCAGCCGTGACGCGTCGATGGGATCGTCGGGCGACCAGGCGGGGATGCGGAACGGCTCGCTGTAGCCGGGACAGGAGATGCGCGGCACGCCCCTGGGCGCCCGCCGCGGGCGGCGGTTCCAGGGTTTCAGCGGATCGAGCAGAGGCAGGGAGGTGCTGCGGGCGCGGGCTTTCGGCCGCGCCGGCATGCGGACGGGGCCGGCCCCGGGTCGGAATTTCGGCTGCGGTTTCTGCCGGGGCGGCGGCAAGGTCACCACGAGGCCGCGCGCGGCCACGACGATGAGGCGCCGCACCGCCGCTTCGGCCGGGCGCAGCAGCCTGAGTATGGCGCGGTGGAGGCGGCGGGGAAGGGTGAGCGAGGGGTCGAGTGCCGGCGCAAGTGCCGGGGACAGTTTACTTTTTTCGGCCCGCGACAACCTTGAAGCGGCTGTGCCCTTCTGCCGAAACAAAGTAAACTGTCCCCTGAGTTCCCCGAGTTCCAGCCCTGCCATGGCGACGAGCATGGCGAGGATGCGCTTCAGCGCCTCGCGATTCTTCTCGATTGCCGCATCCCAGTCCACCGCCGCTCCTTTCCAGCACAGGCGGGGGATTGTCGCTCGGGTGGGCGAGAGGGGGATAAATTCGAGGAAAACGATCCTGCCAAATGCTGACAAGAATTGCCCGGCAATCGCCCGGAGGTCACCCCCACCCCACAAGGGGGAGGGGACCCGGTTGTGTCTCGCCAGGCGCCAATCGTCGACGGTTCGCGCGGCATGGCCGCCGCAAAATTCCCCTCCCCGTTGTGGGCAGGGCTATCGTATATGAGTTTTTTGTATAGGAGCGGCAGACAGCTCTGCGTCGTCATTCCGGGGCCGCGTAGCGGAACCCGGAATCCAGAGTGCCGACGCTGCTCGAAATTCCTGGATATCTGCGAGGTCTCGCTTTTCCTTCGAGACCAACGCTCTGGATTCCGGGTTCCGCTGCGCGGCCCCGGAATGACGGTCTTCATCTGCATATGCGATTGCCCTGCCCTTGTGGGGAGGGGGTAGGGGTGGGGGTGCGAGGCCGCCGGACTCCTCACCACTCGGCGGTAGACCCGTGTGCCCGTGGCGAGCCCTCGGTTGCAGGCGGCGTCCTGACCGAAGGCTGTCATCTCGTGCCGTGCATCAACCCTGCGCGATCGCGGCGGGACATGCAGCCGACGCCGGCGCGGGCGCCGGCGCATGCGGCGGCTTGGCGGCCGTGGACGGTGCGGCAGGCTGTACCGCTCCGGTCGTGGCTGGAGACGCCGGCGGCGCGGCGGGCCTCGGCCGCACTTTCGCGACCTCGCTGCCATAGACGGCGGTCACCACCTCGTTTTCCATCCCGGCGGTCAGCGCCCGTTCGGCCTTGCCGGCGTCCTGTGTCACTGCCTGCACGGCGCCGATCACGCCGTTGAGGGCGTAGGTGTCGAGGGCAACGACCCGCTGGGTGCCGTCGATCTTGCCGGTCGCCCTGTCGACCGACCGGACGGTGCCGGTCATGCGGTTGGAATCGCCGACCAGCAGCGACAGAGCCGGGTTCTTCAGATGATATTCGGCGATCGTCACCGACACGCATTTTTCCGGGCCGGTCTTCGGCATCGCGGCGAAGCGCGAGCGCAGCGTTTCGCGCAGTCGCGGCGCGACGGAAGGCGGCACGGTATTCGACTGGTAGTGTACCGCCACGTCGACCACATGCGCGTCGTGCACGCTGGCATAGATGCCCTTGGTCTGGCAGCCCGCCCCAAGCAGGCAGACGGCGACCATGGCGGCCGCTCCGAATATCGGTTGCATGGCTGATTCTCCCCCTCGCCCGGGGGGACTGTAATGCATCGGCGAGGGCGTTGGACAGCCGTCAGGAGACAGCTTCGGCAGGCGCCGGGCGCTTGCTCACAGCGGAATGTTGTCGTGCTTCTTCCAGGGGTTCTGCAGGTCCTTGTTGCGCAGCATGCGCAAGGCCCGCGCGACGCGGCGGCGGGTCGAGTGCGGCATGATCACCTCGTCGACATAACCGCGCTCGGCCGCCACGAAGGGCGACAGGAAGCGGTCCTCATAAGCCTTGGTATGCGCGGCGATCTTTTCGGCGTCGCCGATGTCCTTGCGGTAGATGATCTCGACCGCGCCCTTGGCACCCATCACTGCGATCTGCGCCGTCGGCCAGGCATAGTTCATGTCGCCGCGCAGATGTTTCGACGCCATCACGTCATAGGCGCCGCCATAGGCCTTTCGGGTGATCACGGTGATCTTCGGCACGGTCGCCTCGGCATATGCGAACAGCAGCTTCGCGCCGTGCTTGATAAGCCCGCCATATTCCTGGGCGGTGCCGGGCAGGAAACCGGGAACGTCGACGAAGGTGACGATGGGGATCGAGAAACAGTCGCAGAAGCGCACGAAGCGCGCCGCCTTGCGCGATGCGTCGCTGTCGAGCACGCCGGCCAGCACCATCGGCTGGTTGGCGACGAAGCCGACGGTGCGGCCCTCGACGCGGCCGAAGCCGGTGACGATGTTTTTTGCAAAGCTCGGCTGGATCTCGAAGAAGTCGCCCTCGTCGGCGGTCTTCAGGATCAATTCCTTGATGTCGTAGGGCTTGTTGGCGTTGTCGGGGATCAGGCGGTCGAGCGAGAAATCGTGCTCGGTCGCCGACTGGTAGCATTCGATCTCGGGGATGTCGGCCGTGTTGGAGGCCGGCAGGAAATCGAGCAGCCGGCGCATCTGCAAGAGCGTCTCGACGTCGTTGTCGTAGGCGCCGTCGGCGATCGAGCTTTTCGTGGTGTGCACCGAGGCGCCGCCGAGCTGCTCGGCCGTCACCGTCTCGTTGGTGACGGTCTTCACCACGTCGGGGCCGGTGACGAACATGTAGGCGGTGTCGCGCACCATGAAGATGAAGTCGGTCATGGCCGGCGAATAGACGTCGCCGCCGGCGCAGGGGCCCATGATGACGGAAATCTGCGGGATGACGCCGGAGGCGAGCACGTTGCGCTGGAAGATTTCGGCATAGCCGCCGAGGGCTGCCACGCCCTCCTGGATGCGGGCGCCGCCGGCATCGTAGATGCCGACGATCGGCGCGCGGTTGCGCAGCGCCATGTCCTGCACCTTCATGACCTTCTCGGCATGCGCCTCCGACAGCGAGCCGCCGAACACCGTGAAATCCTTGGCGAAGACATAGACGGGGCGGCCGTTGACCGTGCCCCAGCCGGTCACCACGCCGTCGCCGGCGATCTTCTGCTTCTCCATGCCGAAATCGGTGGAGCGGTGCTCGACATACATGTCGAACTCCTCGAAGGAATTTTCGTCGAGGAAGACGTCGATGCGCTCGCGGGCCGTGAGCTTGCCGCGCTTGTGCTGGGCGTCGATGCGCTCCTGGCCGCCACCCATGCGGGCGATGTCGCGGCGGCGGGCGAGTTCCTCGAGCACGTTTTTCACGAGACCATCCTCCTCGCCGCGGCCTTGGCTGTCAGCCACCTGTCACAGCGTGTAACCACGGCGGTCCGCCCGCGCAAGCATGCCGATGCTCCCGACGTCGGTCGATCATCCGTGCAACAGATCGCGCAGCGCCGCGAGCGTCGCTTCCGGCGCCTCGCGCGGGATGTCGTGGCCGACGCCCGGCAGGACGCGGCGCTCGTAGCGCCCGGTGAAGCGGCCGGCGTCGGTATCGGCTGGCGGTGGCGGGTCGACGCCGTCGTCGGCGCCCCACAGCGCGATGGTGGGGACGGAGATCACCGGCTGGGCGGCGAGTTTTCGCTCGGTCTCCTCCAGCGCCGGGTCGCCCGGCGCATAGCCGAAGCGGTGGCGGTAGGAGTGGGCGACGATGTCGACGAAGTCCGGATTGTCGAAGGAGGCGGCCGTTTCCGCATAGATTTGCTCGTCGAAGCGGAAGGTCGGCGACCACAGCGACCACAGCAGTCTTCCCAGCGCATGGCGGTTGGCGGCCAGCCCGTCGCGGCCGCGCCGGCCGTGGAAGTAGTATTGGTACCAGTAGCGGTGTTCCTGCTCCGGCGGCAGCGGCTCGACCGAGCCGGCGATGTCCTGGATGGCGTAGCCGCAGCCGCTTACCAGGCAGCGCACGCGCTCGGGCCACAGCGCCGCGACGATGCAGGCGGCGCGGCCGCCCCAGTCGTAGCCGACCAGGGCGGCGCGCTCGATGGCGAGCGCGTCGAGCAGGGCGAGCAGATCGTGGGCGATCGCCGCCTGCTGACCCGAGCGCATGGTCCCGGCATCGTGGAAGCGGGTCGGCCCGTAGCCGCGCAGATAAGGGACGATCACGCGAAAACCCTCGGGCGCGAGCGCGGCCGCCATGGCGTCGTAGCAGCGTGGATCGTAGGGGAAGCCGTGCAGGAGCACGACCGCCGCGCCGTCCGGCGGCCCGTGCTCCTCATAGGCGATGTCGAGCATCGGCGTGCGCGCATGCCGGACCGGGACGCGGCGTTCGGCCATCGCTCTTCCTCCGTGGCGGGCGCTACCAGGCTCCGGTGTTGGGCATGGAGGCCCAGGGCTCGGCCGGCGGAAGCGGGTCGCCTTCCTGGAGAATCTCGATCGAGATGTTGTCGGGCGAGCGCACGAAGGCCATGTGGCCGTCGCGCGGCGGCCGGTTGATGGTGACGCCGCCGTCCATCAGGCGCCGGCAGGTGGCGTAGATGTCGTCGACCTTGTAGGCGAGGTGGCCGAAATTGCGGCCGCCGGTATAGGTCTCCGGGTCCCAGTTGTAGGTGAGCTCCAGCTCGGGCGCGCGGGCGGCGCTGGAAGTGCCCTTGTCCTTCGGCGCGGCGAGGAAGATCAGGGTGAAGCGGCCCTTGTCGTTGTCGATCCGCCGCACCTCCTCCAGGCCGAGCTTGTTGCAATAGAAGTCCAGCGAGGCGTCGACGTCCGTCACGCGGACCATGGTGTGCAAGTAACGCATTGTCTTCCTTCCATCGTTCGCCAGGTTCGGCAGGCCGCGGGGCGGTCATCTGGCCACCCTATACGCCAAGTTCCACGGCTGCCGCATGATAGTTGTCGATGAGTTCACGCCAAGGTGAAAAAAGCCATGCCGGCTATTGCCCTGACACGAATGCAAAGTGTTATCCTAACGGAAGAATCACGTGGGTCCGATCAGGAAAGGTGCGTTCGGATGGGGGAGAAGGCCTCTTTGGTGGGGCGGAGCTTGGGGGCCGACGAGGGGCTGAACCACGACGAAGGCGATGTCGCGGGCGTGTTCGAGGTCTCCGGCGCGATCAAGTGGTTCGACGTGGCCAAGGGATATGGTTTCATCCTGCCGGATGAGGGCGCCAGCGACGTCCTTCTCCACGTCACCTGCCTGCGCCGCGACGGTTTCCAGACCGCTCATGAGGGTGCGCGCGTGGTCTGCCTGGCAAAGCAGGGGGACCGCGGCCTGCAGGCGTTCCGCGTGCTCTCCATGGACAATTCCACCGCCGTCCACCCGGCCGAGATGCCGGAGCAGCGCACCCATGTCACCGTGGTCGCCGAGAGCGGGCTGGAACGCGCTTTGGTCAAGTGGTTCAACCGGACCAAGGGGTTCGGCTTCCTGACCCGCGGGGAAGGCACGGAGGACATCTTCATCCACATGGAGACGCTGCGCCGCTACGGCCTCGCCGAGCTCCGGCCCGGACAGGTGGTGCTGGTGCGCTTCGGCCGCGGCGACAAAGGCCTTATGGCCGCCGAAATTCACCCCGATATCGGAACCCTGCCGTCGTCGCACTGAGCCCGCGACCGTTTTTGGGAGTTCCGATTGGCCGCCCGACAGCCCCGGATCGCTGCTGCGCTGCTTGCCCTCGTGCTGGCGGCGCTCGTCCATCTGACGCCAGGCCTGGCCGACGGCCGCGCCCAGGTGCTGCCGGTCGACCCGGCGCCGCTGGTGGCGGCGACGTCCGCCGGCGAGCGGTCGTTCACCATCGAGGTGGCCGACGACGTCGGCGAGCGCTCGGCCGGGCTGATGTTCCGTGAGGCGATGGCGGACGACCACGGCATGCTGTTCGTGTTCGAGCGCACCCAGCCGGTGAGCTTCTGGATGAAGAACACGCCAATGCCGCTCGACCTGATCTTCGTCGCCGAGGACGGCACGGTGCGCGCCGTGAGGCGCGGCGAGCCGATGTCGGAGGCCATCATCTCCGCCGGCGAGCCGGTGCGCTTCGTCCTCGAGCTGAAGGCGGGAACCGCCGCGAAGATGGGCATCGCCCGCGGCACGGTGCTCCGCCATCCGGTGATTGCGGGTGTAGCCGGCAATCCGGGTTGAGGCCAGTTTCGCGAGGCTGACGTGACCGCCTATTTTTCACATGACGGCTTCGAGCTCGCCTATCTCGACCGCGCGCCGGAGGCCGGCGGCGAGCCGATCCTGCTCATCCACGGCTTCGCCTCCAGCATCCAGGTCAACTGGGTAGCTCCGGGCTGGGTGAAGACGCTGACCGAAGCCGGCTACCGGGTGATCGCGCTCGACAACCGCGGCCACGGCCAGTCGTCGAAAAGCTACGACCCGGCCGACTACACGCCACAGAAGATGGCGGGCGACGCGGCGGCGCTGCTCGCTCATCTCGGCATCGGGCGGGCGCACGTCATGGGCTATTCGATGGGCGCGCGGATTTCCGCCTTCCTGGCGCTGGCAGAGCCGGGGCTGGTCGCCAGCCTGGTCTTCGGCGGTCTCGGCATCGGCATGGTCGACGGCGTCGGCGACTGGGACCCGATCGCGGCGGCGCTGCTTGCCGACGATCCGGCGTCGATCGAGCACAGGCGCGCCAAGACGTTCCGGACCTTCGCCGACCAGACGAAGAGCGACCGGCGGGCGCTCGCCGCCTGCATCGAGACCTCGCGCACGCTGCTCGGCGAAGCCGACGTCTCCCGCATCGCCCAGCCGACGCTCATCGCGGTCGGTACCACGGACGACATAGCGGGCTCGGCCGCCGACCTCGCCGGGCTCATGCCGAACGCGGTCGCCTTCGATATCGAGGGCAGGGACCATATGCTTTCGGTCGGCGACCGGACGTTCAAGCGGCGCGTGCTCGAGTTTCTCGCCGCGCATCCGATCTGAGCGCGCGGCAACCTTCCGGGATCGTGCTCCGGCGCCCGGAACCGTCTGCCAAATGGCCTTGAAAAGCGGCCAATCCAATCCATTTGACAGGGTGGTGAAGAAAATTGAGTTCAGTCGCGCTATAGTCCGATGTATATAGGCGCGCGACGACGCCGGGAGGCGAAACGGAGGCATCCCATGAGCAGCAGCAATCTGGCGAAGCACACCTCGCTTCAGCCGGTCGATCCGATCTGGCGCTCGGTGCGCGACGAGGCGACCGACGCCGTGGCCCGCGATCCGCTGCTGTCGGCCTTCCTCTATTCGACGGTCATCAACCAGGAATCGCTCGAGGATGCCGTCATCCACCGCATCGCCGAGCGCCTCGACCATGCGGACCTCAGCGCCGACCTGATCCGCCATACCTTCAAGGCGATGGCGTCGGAAGTTCCGGATTGGGCGACCGCCGTGCGCGCCGACATCCAGGCCTATTACGACCGCGACCCGGCCTGCGACCGCTTCTTCATGCCGATCCTCTACTTCAAGGGGTTCCATGCGATCCAGACGCATCGGCTGGCGCACTGGCTGTGGACGCAGGGCCGCCGCGACTTCGCGCTCTACCTGCAGAGCCGCTCGTCCTCCGTGTTCCAGACCGACATCCATCCGGCATCGCGGATGGGCAAGGGCATCTTCATCGACCATGCCACCGGGCTGGTGGTGGGCGAGACCGCTGTCATCGAGGACGAGGTCTCCATCCTGCACGGCGTGACGCTGGGCGGCACCGGCAAGGCCGGCGGCGACCGGCATCCAAAAATCCGCTACGGCGTGCTGATCGGCGCCGGCGCGAAAATCCTCGGCAATATCGAGGTCGGCCATTGCGCCAAGGTGGCGGCCGGCTCGGTCGTGCTGTCGTCGGTGCCGCACAACAAGACGGTCGCCGGCGTTCCGGCGCGCGTGGTCGGCGAGAGCGGCTGCGACCGGCCGTCGCGGCAGATGGACCAGTTCCTGCCGTCGCAGACCATGGATCACGTCGTCAGCTTCGACATCTGAGGCGAGATCGCGCCAAGGCGATCGGCGCGATCTTGTGCTGACGTCGTGTCTAGCGCCCTCGTGGTTCGACAAGCTTCTGTAATTGCGGTCAACAGGGTTGCGTGTCCGGGCTTCGTGCTTCTGTCCGCGGGTCAGCGCTTTGGCTGCCGCACCATGGCGTCGGAAACGGGCATGACTA
>JAESFZ010000208.1_pt1 | contig 67221 bp, 60 predicted proteins | sample 9269561 | NCBI WGS metagenome assembly JAESFZ01 (sample SAMN14515552, study PRJNA621657) | algae metagenome | isolation source: Tildeniella nuda ZEHNDER 1965/U140 and co-occurring heterotrophs from wet... | place: Switzerland: Stansstaad, Zurih | collected 1965-01-01
AGCACCGACCTCTCGAGCTTCGGCTCGCGCCGCACCAACCACGAAGTGATGGTGCGCGGCGCCTTCGCCAACCCGCGCATCAAGAACCTGATGGTGCCGGGCAGCGAAGGCGGCGTCACCTTCCACCAGCCCTCCGGCGACAAGATGCAAATCTATGAAGCCTCCATGCGCTACCAGAAGGAAGGCGTGCCGCTGTTCGTGTTCGGCGGCGAAGCCTACGGCACCGGTTCCTCGCGCGACTGGGCGGCAAAGGGCACGCAGATGCTGGGCGTGAAAGTCGTGGTCGCGCGCGGCTACGAGCGCATCCACCGCTCCAACCTGATCGGCATGGGCGTGCTGCCCTGCCAGTTCAAGGGCGACGACAGCGTACAGTCGCTGAAAATCGACGGCACCGAGACCTTCGACCTGTTGGGCGTGGCCGGCGGCAACGTCAAGCCTATGCAGGACGTCACGCTGGTGATCCACCGCAAGGACGGCTCCACCCAGAACGTCACCGTCACGCTGCGCGTGGATTCCCCGATCGAAGTCGAATACCTCAAACATGGCGGCATCCTGCCGTACGTGCTGCGCGAACTGATGGCGGCCTGACCCGGAAAAAGGACACAGACTCATGACACAAGACGCATTCAAGGCCCTGCGCGAGTTCACGCCCGCGCCAGGAAAGAAAGGCCGCTACTACTCGCTCGCCGCGCTCGAACAGGCAGGTCTCGGGAAAATCTCCCGCCTGCCGCGCTCGATCCGCGTCGTGCTGGAGGCGCTGGTGCGCCACTGCGACGGCAAGCTCGTCACCGAGGAGCATGTGCGCAACCTGGCGGCGTGGCAGGCGAACGGCAAGCGCACCTCCGAGATCCCCTTCATCGTGGTGCGCATCGTGCTGCAGGACCTCATCGGCTTCGGCACGCTGAACGACCTCTCGGCGATGCGCGCCGCCGCGGGCCGGCTGGGCGTGGCGCCAGACCGCATCGAGCCGCTGGTGCCCGTGGACGTCATCGTCGACCACTCGGTCGAGATCGACGTGCACAACGCCCCGGATGCGGTGCAGCGCAACCAGGAGATCGAGTTCAGGCGCAACGCCGAGCGCTACCGCTTCGTGAAGTGGGCGCAGGGCGCGTTCAAGACGGTGCGCGTGGTGCCGCCCGGCAACGGCATCATCCACCAGATCAACCTGGAGTATCTCTCGCGCGGCGTGTGGGAAAAGGACGGCATCTGGTTCCCCGACACGGTGTTCGGCACCGACTCGCACACCACCATGGTCAACGGCATTGGCGTGGTGGGTTGGGGCGTGGGCGGCATCGAGGCCGAGGCCGGCATGCTGGGCCAGCCCAACGCCTTCCTCACCCCCGATGTCGTCGGCTGCCACATGACCGGCCGGCTGCGTGAGGGCGTCACCGCCACCGATCTCGCACTGACGGTCACCGAGCTCATGCGCAAGACCAAGGTGGTCGGCAAGTTCGTCGAGTTCTTCGGCGAGGGCGCCGCGGCGCTCACCGCCGCCGACCGCTGCACCGTGGCCAACATGGCGCCCGAGTATGGCGCGACCATGGGCTACTTCCCGGTCGATGACAAAACCATCGACTACTTCCGCACCACCGGCCGCACGCCCGAGCAGGTGGCGGCGATCGAATCGTACTTCAGCGCGCAGGGCCTGTTCGGCATACCCAAGTCCGGCGAGATCGATTACAGCCAGGTGATCGAGCTCGATCTGGACAGCGTGGTGCCCAGCCTCTCCGGCCCCAAGCGTCCGCAGGACCGCGTCAACCTGCCCGAGCTCGGCAGCAACTTCGACATGCTGTTCTCGGCCCCGCCCGAGAAGAACGGCTACGGGCGCCCCGCCGCCGATCTCGGCCGCCGCGTGCCCGCCGGGCATCCCGGCCTCGACGTGGGTCATGGCGACGTGCTGATCGCCTCGATCACCTCCTGCACCAACACCTCCAACCCCGCGCTACTGCTCGCCGCCGGGCTGCTCGCCAGGCGCGCGGTGGAAAAAGGCCTCACCGTCAGTCCGCGCGTGAAGACCTCGCTCGCGCCCGGCTCCAAGGTCGTCACCGCTTACCTGCGTGATGCGGGCCTGCTGCCCTACCTCGAGAAGCTGGGCTTCGGCGTCGTCGCCTACGGCTGCACCACCTGCATGGGCGCCGCGGGCCCGCTCGATCCCAAGATCGAGGAGGCCGTGGTGTCCCAGGATCTGGTCACCTGCGCCGTGCTCTCAGGCAACCGCAACTTCGAGGCGCGGGTGCATCCCAACCTGCGCGCGAACTACCTGGCAAGTCCCGCGCTGGTCGTCGCCTACGGCATCAAGGGCACGGTGCGCGCCGATCTCACCAATGACCCGCTCGGCACGGGCTCCGACGGCAAGCCGGTGTACCTCAAGGACGTGTGGCCCACCGACGCCGAGGTCGCCGCGCTGATGAAGTTCGCGACCAACGCGGAGCATTTCCGCCGCGAGTATGGCGACCTTTCCGGCAACAAGAAGCTGTGGGAGGCGATTCCGACCATCCAGGGCGAGGTCTACCAGTGGGAGCCGGAGTCCACCTTCATCCGCGAACCGCCGTTCTTCGAGGGCGTCACCCGCACGCCAGGCAAGGTCTCCGACGTCAGGAGCGCGCGGGCACTCGCCATCCTCGGCGACTCGATCACGACGGACCACATCAGCCCGTCGACCAAGATCCGGCCCGGCACGCCCGCCGGCAAGTGGCTCGAGCCCTTCGGCACCCCGCCGTCGGAATGGGGCCATTTCGGGGTGCGCCGCTGCAACCATGAATTGATGGTGCGCGGCACCTTCGCCAACGTGCGCCTGAAGAACGCGATCGCACCCGGTACCGAGGGGCCGATCACCAGGCACATGCCCGACGGCGCGCAGATGACGATCTTCGAGGCCTCCGAGCTCTACCAGAAGGCAGGCACCCCGCTCGTCATCTTCGGCGGCGAGGACTTCGGCATGGGCTCCTCGCGCGACTGGGCGGCCAAGGGCATCCAGCTGCTGGGCGTCAAGGCAGTGATCGTGAAGAGCTTCGAGCGCATCCACCGCGCGAATCTGATCGGCATGGGCGTGGTGCCGCTGCAGTTCAAGCCGGGCACCGACGTCAAGACGCTCGGCATCGACGGCACCGAGACCTTCGACATCGAGGGCATCGCGGGCGGCAACGTCAAGCCGCTGCAGGACGTGACGCTGAAGATTACGCGCAAGGACGGCTCGAAGCAGAGCGTGCCGCTCACGCTGCGCATCGACACCGTCATCGAAGTCGATTACCTGAAGCACGGCGGCATCCTGCCCTACGTGCTGCGCGAGATCGTCGCACAGGCTGCCTGAGCCGCCGATCGCGATGTGCGCGCAACGGCCCGCGGCAGCGGGCCGTTTTCATTACACCCGGCAGCGCCCGCGCGGGCGTGTCGCGTCTGCGCCGCAGCCGGCGCAAACGACGGCCTGTCGCCGGCGCACTGCACGCGGTGCATGACCCGGCGGTAGCCGCCGTCGAAGGGGTCACGGTGATGCATCACGCAGCGGTTGTCCCACATCAGGATGTCGCCGGCGCGCCACTGGTGGTGCCAGGTGAATTTGTCCTGGGTGGCATGTGCCCACAACGCATTGAGCAGTTCTTCCGACTCCGCGACCTCGAGCCCGTTGATATAGGCATTGGGCCGGCGACCCAGATACAGCGCGTTATATCCGGTCTCGGGGTGGGTGCGGATGATGGGATGGCTGGGACCGGGCGCGTCGCGCACGTCGCTTACCGGCTGGAAGCCTTCGCGCAGATCGCCGGCGCTGTTGTAGGTCATGTCATGCTTGAGCGTGCGTCCGGCAATGCGCGCCCGCAACTCCGCAGGCAGGGTTTCCAGCGCCAGATACATGTTGGCGAAGCCGGTGTTGCCGCCGCTCGGCGGCACCTCCAGCGAATACAGCATGCTGTACGAAAGCGGAGTCTCACGGTAGGAATTGTCGGAATGCCACACCACCTCGGCGTCGCGCAACACGCCTATGGCCTGGCCGTTCTCCATGACATTGGACACCACGATGATCTCGGGATGCGCACGCGCCTTCTCCTTGCCGGTCTTGGCGAGCGGCGCAAAATCCAGCGTGCCGAAACGCCGCCCGAACGCGATCAGTTCCGGATCGCTCAGGGTCTGGCCGCGGATCAGGATCACCAGGTGGTCGAGCGCCGCCTGGTACACGTGGCGAAACGCCGCTTCGTCCAGTGCGCGCACGTCGCCGCAGCGCACCTCGGCGCCCAGTGGCGCGCGCATCGGTGTCACGGTTACGGTTGGCACTGCGGTCGCAGTTGCATTAGCCATAAAATATCCTTTTAAAACAAATACTTATATAAAACACTGGCTGCGCAGGCGCACTCAGCGCTTGCGCGCAGCGGGCGCTTTGCGACTCTGCCAGTACCAGTTCATGATCTGCTCGCCGGTCCAGAACACCACGCCCTTCTGCTTTTTGAGCTTCTCGAACACGCGCTGGAAGTACTTGATGCGATGGGGCACACCGGAAATGTACGGGTGCACCGCGATCGCCATCACCTTCATGCGCTGCTTCGATTCCTCATAAACGCGCTCGAAATAATCCATGCAGCGCGACTCGAACTCCGCGGCGGCGTGGTGCTGCACCGCCATCATCGCGATGTCGTTGAGTTCCAGGGTGTACGGCATGGCCAGCACCGGGCCGTGCGCGGTATTCACTTCGCAGGGCTCGTCGTCGATCACCCAGTCGGCGAGGTACTTGATGCCCGCCTCGGCCAGGTAGTCGGGCGTGTACAGCGTTTCGGTCAGCCCCGGGCTCAGCCAGCCCACCGGCGCCTTGCCGGTGAAATCCCTGATGATTTTCACCGTGCGCTGGATCATGGCACGCTGGTCGGGCTCGGTGTGGGTGGGCCGCTGGTCATAGGAATGGCCGACGAACTCCCAGCCGGCCTCGAGTGAGGCTTCCGCCACGCGCCGGTAGTCCGTGCACACCCGCGCATTGGTGAACAGCGAGGCCTTGATGCCGAGATCGTCGAGCACCTCCTTCATGCGCCAGAAGCCGACGCGCATGCCGTATTCATGCCACGCCCAGTGCGCGAAATCCGGCAGGCGCGTGACGTGGGTGGGCGGCGGCAGTACCTGGCGCGGCATGGGCCGCGCGATGTCCCATACCTCGACATTGATCACCGGCCACACCACCATGCGCGCGCCGCCCGGCAGTTTCAGCGGCGGCCGGTCGATGATGGGAGAATAGTCGAGGCGCTTGGATGGAATCATGATGTCCCTTGCTGTGGATGTTTTGCCGATTATAAATCCATGGCCGGTGCCGCAGCAGACATTCCGCGCCAGTAATCCGGATTATGGAACGCGGGCATCTGCCGCACCGGTGCCTGATTTGTGCCGGATTGGCGCTTCGTCTAACATCCGCAGAACTTTTAACCACCTGAAACTGACGACAAGGAATCACCGTGGACCTGCCCTGCCTGCCACCGATTGCCGCCACCCGCCCGCCAAAAATCGCCACGCCCGCCGGCGCCTGCGACACCCATTTCCACATCTTCGGGCCGGCCGCGCAGTTTCCCTTCGCCGAGAAACGCTCCTACACGCCGGACGACGCGCCGCTGGAAGCGCTGCTGAAAATGCTCGACACGCTGGGCGTTGCGCGCGGCGTGGTGGTGCAGGGTCATCCCTACGGCACCGACAACAGCGTCGTGCTCGATGCGCTCAAGCGCGCACCGCAGCGCCTGCGCGGCACCGCCATCGTCAGGCCCGACACCGGCCGCGACGAGCTGAAAAAAATGGCCGATGCCGGCGTGCGCGCGCTGCGCTTCCATCACATGCCCCACGGCGTCGGCTTCAGCCCGCTGGGCATGCAGTCCTTTGAAAAACTGGCCCCCGCCATGGCCGACCTCGGCCTGCACGCCCAGTTCATGATGGACGCCAACGCGCTCGACAGCGCGCTGCCTTTCTTCAAGCACTGGAAGCTGCCCATCGTGCTCGACCACATGGGCAACGTCGACGGCACCAAGGGCGCAAACCAGCCCGGCGTGCAGCAGATGTGCCGGCTGCTGGCCGAAGGCAAGATCTGGGTGAAGGTGTCAGGCAGCTACCGCGTGTCCACGCAGTATCCCGATTACCCCGACGCCAAACCCATCCACGAAGCATTGGTCCACGCTAATCCCGACCAGATTGTCTGGGGCACCGACTGGCCGCATCCGCGTCTGGAGAAGGACATGCCCGAGGACGGGCACCTGCTGGATCTGTTCAACGAATGGACGCCGGACGCGGGGCTGCGGAAGAAGATCCTGGTGGACAATCCGGCGAAGCTGTACGGATTTTGATAGCGACGAGCACAGCTATCGGGCTGGCGGCACTGTGGCGGCGAACGACGGCCGCGCAGCCAAGCGGTCGAACCAGCTGCAGAGCTTTGGACAGCGGTTGCGCCAGACAAAATCAGGATTGCGCGCTTCCAGCCCCAGCGCGCAGCCCAGGGTAATCTGCGCGATATTCAGCGCCCCGTTCATCATCGGACTGGCGATTTCCGTCTCCCACAAATCGGTCATGCGCCGGGCACGCTCGGTTTCGTGACGGATGACCCCGGGGGAACGCTCGTGCTCGGGACGCACCAATTCACGCACCCAGACCGATAGTCCGTCGACAAGACTTCTGGCCAGGGCTTCGAGCCTGCGCGCTTCCCACATATGTTCCCCACCGGGCAAGTCGAACTTCGGGTGGCCGTCGAGGTGGTCCAGATAGGCACAGATCAGTGCGGACTCTTCCAGACCGGTATCGTCATCGCGTACGAGATAAGGCACGCGGCCCGACGGATTGACGGCGTAGTACGGACTGCCGGATTCACGAGTCCGGGCAGCGATGATTTCCACCCTGTCACCAAAGCCCTTCTCCAGCACGACGATGCGCGCCATGCGCGCATAGGGCGAACCAGGGGTGATGAATAGCCTCACACTACTTCCCTGGCGCCTTGACCAGTTCCAGCTCCGTCAGGAACGCCTTCAGCTCCGCATACTCCGCATCCATGTACTTCCGGGTCTCCGCGGCGGGCTTGTATTCGTTGTCCCAGTTGTTGTCGGCGAGTTCCTTCTTCCAGGCTTCGGTCTGGGTAAGCTGCTTCATCACGCTGTCCCAGTAGGCGGTCTGCGCCGCGGCCATGCCGGGCGGGCCGATCAGGCCGCGCCAGTTGGAGACCACGGCGTCGGCGCCCTGCTCCTTCCAGGTCGGCACGTTGGCGAACAGCCCGCCGAGGCGCTGCGGCGCGGCGATGGCGATCACGCGGATGTTGCCGGCTTCGAGGTGCTTGCGCATCAGGCCCACCGAGCCGGGCACGGCGTCGACGTGGCCGCCGAGCAGCGCGGTCAGCGCCTGCCCGCCGGACTGGAACACGGGAGTCTTGGTCTTGCGCAGGTCGATGCCCGAGACCTTCAGCGCCATCGCGATGCCCTGGTGGTTGGGGTTACCGAGGCTGGTGGCCACGCCGAAGCTCAGCGCGCCCGGATCCTTCTTCAGGCGCTCGAGCAGTTCGCGGCCGCTCTTGATCGGCGAGTCGGCCTTGACCGCGACGGTGATGTATTCATCGAACAAGATCGCCAGCGGTGTCAGGTGGCTGTAGGTCACCTGCGCGCGGCCGGAGATGTGGTTGGTGAGCAGGCTTTTGGAGGCGATCGAGATGAAGTTGCCGCTGCCCGCGTGCGACTGCAGGTAGCCGTAGGCGATCGCGCCGCCGCCGCCGGGCTTGTTGTTGACGGTGATGGACGCGGCGACCAGCTTGCGCTCCTGCAGGATGCTCTGGATCAGCCGGCCGGTGAGGTCCTGGCCGCTGCCGGGCGCGGTGTTGACCACGATCTCGACGTTTTTTTCCGGCTTCCATGCGGAGTCCGCCCCGGCCGCCGGCTGCGGCAGCAATGCCCAGCCTGCGCCCACCGTCGAGGCGAGCAGCACATGGGCCGCCCGCCGCAATGCGCCGCTGCGCAAAATCCCTGATGCTTTCATCTTGTCTCCTCCGACTTGAACCGGTTGTCAGGCAATCATCTGTTTGATGCGGCCTTTGCTGCGCTGTGCCCGGATTCAGGGTCCTGGCGCATACAGCCACGGGCGTTCTTTGCGGTACGCTTCCTCGAAAATCTCGAAGCGTTCCATATACTGCTGGGTGCGCGCGATGTCGTCCAGCCCTTCGAGCAGGCATTTCTTGCGCACCGGGTGGATGTCGAAACGGTGGACTACACCCGCAACGTCCGTCACCGTCTGCTGCGCGAGATCCACGCTCAGCGTTGCACCCGGCTGCGCGTGCAGCTGCTGGCGTATGGCCGCCACCTCGGCATCGGACAGCACCACCGGCAGCAGTCCGTTCTTGCTGCAGTTGTTGGCGTGAATGTCGCCGAAACTGGACGCGATCACGCAGCGGATGCCGAATTCGTAGAGCGCGTAGACCGCGCTTTCGCGCGAAGAGCCGCAGCCCCAGTTGCGGTCGGCGACGATGATCTGCGCCCTGTCGTACGGCGGGCGGTTGAGGATGAAATCCTTTGCATTACCCTCGGCGTCGAAGCGCCGGTCGTGGAACAGCACGCGCGCGTATTCCGGCCCGCGCGGCACCTTGTTGAAGCGCGTCGGGCACAGCTGGTTGGTGTCGACGTTGGGCTCGTCTATGGGGGCCGCGATGGCCGTGAGCTTGGTGAATGCTTGCATGACGTCCTTTCAGCCGCAGATGAACACAGATGAACGCGGATGATACCGGGCCCGGGATGATCCGGGGTCCTTGTCGGCGTTTATCCGCTCCTGTCGGCGGTCAGTGGTTTTTTATCAAATCCCGCACGTCGGTCAACCGTCCGCGCAGCGCCGCGGCGGCGGCCATGGCGGGACTCACCAGGTGCGTCCTGCCGCCCGGCCCCTGGCGGCCGCGGAAATTGCGGTTGGAAGTCGACGCGCAGCGCTCGCCGGGCTGGAGCTGGTCGCCGTTGATCGCCGTGCACAGCGAGCAGCCCGGCTCGCGCCACTCGAAGCCGGCCGCGCGCAGCACCTTGTCCAGCCCTTCGCGCTCGGCCTGCGCCTTGACCCGTTGCGAGCCGGGCACCACCCACGCCGGCACCTGCGCCCGGCCCAGTTTCGCAACCTCGGCAGCAGCGCGGATGTCCTCGATGCGGCTGTTGGTGCATGAACCGATGAACACGCGGTCGATGGCGATATCAGTCAGCGCCATGCCGGGCTGCAGCCCCATGTACTCGATGGCTGCCGCGTATTCGGCGGCCTGGTTGGCGTCGCGGGCGTTTTTCGGATCGGGCACCCCGCCGCTGATCGGCTGGGTGTGCTCGGGATTGGTGCCCCAGGTCACCATGGGCACGATCTGCGCAGCGTCGAGCGCGATCTCCTGGTCGAACACCGCGCCGGCGTCGCTGGGCAGCGCCTGCCAGCAGGCCATGGCCTCGCGCCAGGCTGCGCCGCTGGGCGCGTACGGCCGGCCTTCCATGTAGGCATAGGTCGTGTCGTCGGGCGCCATCATGCCGGCGCGGGCGCCGGCTTCGATCGACATGTTGCAAACCGTCATGCGCGCTTCCATGCTCATCGCGGCGAAGGTCGAGCCGGCGTACTCGATGACATGACCCACGCCGCCGCCCACGCCGATCCTGGCAATGATGGCGAGGATCACGTCCTTGGCCGACACGCCGAAACCGGTCGCACCATCGACACGGATGCGCAGGGTTTTCGGCTTGCGCTGCCAGATGGTCTGGGTGGCCATGACGTGCATCATTTCCGATGCGCCGATGCCGAAGGCGAGGCAGCCGAAGGCGCCGTGGGTCGAAGTGTGGGAATCGGCACCGCAGATCAGCAGCCCGGGCTGGGTGATGCCCTGCTCCGGCGGCACGATATGCAGTATGCCCTGCCCCGGATCGTCGAAACCGAACAGGCGGATGCCGTGTTTCGCGGTGTTGGCATGCTGCTTCTCCACCATGTTGCGGATCTCGGGAATGGCGATGCCTGCAATGCCCTTGTCGCGCCCGCTGGTGGGCACGTAGTGGTCGGTGAAGGCAAACACCTGCTGTGGCCGGGCGACTTTGCGCTGCTGCTTTTCCAGCGCGGCGAAAGCGTGCGAGGAGCCTTCGTGAATCAGCGCACGGTCCACGTACAGCAGCAGTTCGCCCTCTTCCTCGGTCAGGACATGGCGATTCCAGATTTTTTCGAACATCGTCAGTGCTGTCATGCGGCCATCCTCATTTGACCATCCCAAGTTCTCCCAGTATGGCCCGATAATCGGCGTTTTCCGATTCAAACAATTTTGCCGTCTGCGTGCTGTTGAGGTAATTGGCCTCCCACACGTTCTGCTCCAGCGTCTGCTTCCACAGGTCGGTCGCGACCGCCTTGGCCAGCACCCCATCCCAGAACGCGATCTGCTCCCGGCTCAGGCCCTTGGGGCCGATCACGCCGCGCCAGGTGTCCATGACCGCAGGATAGCCCTGCTCGGTCCACGTTGGCGTGCCGGCATAGGGGCCGCCTATGCGCTTTGGCGCAAGTATGCCGATGACGCGCACCTTGCCCGCCTGCACCATGCGCACCACCGAAGACGGCGTGCCGGTATGCGCGTCGATGTGACCGCCGAGCAGCGCCGTGACGGCATCTCCGCCTGAACCGAGAACCACCGCCTTGAGCTTCCTGACATCCACGCCGGCGGCCTTGCCCACCAGCGCAAACGACAGGTGGTTGACGCTGCCCAGCGTGGTCGGGGTGGACACCGCCAGCGAGGCAGGATCCTTGCGCAGCCGGTCCACGAAATCCTGTCCGGTCTTCAGCGGCGAATCGGCGCGCACCGCCACCACCGTGTATTCGCTGAACAGGTTCGCAAGCGGCGTCACATCGCGGTACTTGACCGGGCTGCGTCCGTTGATGTCGTTGGCGATGATGTTCGGGGAATTGATGGCGATGAAATGCGCATCGCCCTCGTGCCGGTTGAGGTAGGCAAGCGATACCGCTCCGCCCCCGCCGGGCCGGTTCACTGCGCTCACCGGCACGCCAACCAGGGCATGTTCCTGCAGGATTTTCTGCAGCGTGCGTGCCGTGCGGTCGATGCCGCCGCCCGGCGTGGTCGGGATCACGATTTCTATGGCTTTTTCCGGTTTCCACGCGTGGCAGTGCGCGGAAATGCCGGCCATGGCCATGGCCGTGAAAAAAACCGCGATTGTTCGTTTCAGTTTCAGCATTTGTCCTCCTGGTCTGCCTTGGCCCGCACTGCGCCCGCCCGTTTCACGGCGCGCTTCAGGCCGCTCTGGCGGCGGTTGCAGGTGGTTGGTAAAGCCGCCGCAATTTTCCGACATTATCCAGCCGTTCGACGTCCCACAGCGCATCGAGCAGGCGGCGGGCGCGCCGCGTGCCCAGCACCGGCGCAGTCAGATCCAAACACTTGGCGTCGACCTCGGCGCGCGTCATGGGATTGAACGTGGTTCCCCTCACTGCGCGCGTATGATGCCTGAGTATCCTGCCATCCCGCGTCGTCAGTTCCAGCGCGGCCTGGCGCACCGGTCGTTCGCGGGTCATTTGCGCATCCCCGACCAGTTCTATTCTTTTCCTGAGCGCCATCACCGCGCGATCCCTGGCGCGCGACAGGTCGTGGGAGGACGCAAAAGTCAGCGTGCCATCCACCAGCATCAGCGCCAGAAGATGCTGCATGTTGATATCCGGCATATTGCGCTGGTCGACGGTTTTCGCGCCCAGTTCATCGATGCGCACCACCAGCCTGGCGACGTCCGCAGCGCCGACATGATGCTCGCGCATCAGGATCTCGAGCGAGTCCAGCGCCGCCTGCACCGGCGTGCCGACGGACCATTTCTTGATGTTCGAATTGAGGATTTCATAGCGCCGGCCCAGTCCGTCCACCCATAGGCCGGGATCGGCCTGCGGCGCGTACGCCTGGAAGAAATTGCGTTCCCCGCAGAACGCATCCTCGACTGCCGTGAATCCGTGCGCCGCCATCGCCGCGGCCGTGCAGCCGTTGCGCGCGGTCATCCCGCCGAAGTCGAAGGCTTTTTCCACGTGCTCCGCATCGCGCGCCCAGCATGACACTCCCGATGCCTGCTGCGCCGCGTAGGAAAGCAGGTAGCGCGCGCGCCGCGCATCCAGCCCCGCCAGCGCGCCGGCTGCCGCCGCAGCGCCAAACAAGGGAACGAAGCTGTGAGAGGAGTGCCCGGAGCGGTGAAACGGCAGCGCGCCAAACGTCATCACCAGGCGGCATCCGATGTCGTAACCCAGCACGATCGCACGCAGGAAAGCCGTGCCGCCTTGCGCTTCGCGTTCGGCCATGGCCAGCGCCGCCGCCACCACGCCGCAGCCGGGATGGCTGTACGAGGCCTGGTGGTTGTCATCGGTTTCGTCGGCATGGGCCAGCATGCCATTGGCCAGCGCCGCATTGATGGCGCTGGTGACGATGCGGCTGCCGACGACCCCCGCCTCGGGCGTTCCGCCCAGGCTCGCGACATAGGAAATCGCGCGCCGGCCCGGCAGCAGCTTCGCGCCGGACACCATTGCCGAAATGGTATCCACCAGATGATGCCGCGCGCATTCGGCCACCGCCGCAGGCAGCGGCCTGCGGATGGCACCGGCAATGTAGCGGCTCAGTGCAGCGGTGTGCTTTGAAACAGTGGGGCGCCGGGAGTGCCGCATGGGCGCCTGCTTCAGATGCCCTTGATCACGTCGGGGCTGGCCTTGAGTTCGCCGCGTTCGACGCGCTTCACGATTTCGTTCATCCTGGCGTGCGTAAGCGCCGGCACGCCGATGTCCGCACCACGCTCGGCGACATAACCGTTGATGAAGTCGGTCTCGGTGCGCCGCCCCTTGAACATGTCCTGCGCCATCGACGGCCGCTGCTCATCGGAGCGCTTCTTTGCGTTCTCGGTCAGAATCTGCACGATCTCGGCCAGCGCATCCTTGCTGCCCTCGCCTGCCCGCGCCAGCACTTCCGGCTCCATGCCGAGCATTCTTTCGAGCTGGTAGCCAAGCGCCTGGCCCACGCGTATGGCCTCCGAGCCCAGGCGTATCGACAGCCAGCGCGGACCTTCGGCCAGATCGCGCTGGTTGCCGGACAGCCCGGTGGCCGCGGACAGTCCGTTGCGCATGGAATTGACCACCAGCTTGGACCAGCGCTCGCCCCACAGATTGGCGGTGACCTTGGCGCTGTCGGCCGCACGCAGCAGCTGCGCCACTTCCTCGGCGCGCGGCGTGACGCGGCCGTGCACCTCGCCCACGCGGAACACCGTGTGCTTGTCGCCGCCCATCGGCACGGTGCGCTTGACGTGGCCCGGTGCATGGAGCTCCGCCGCAACCAGGCTGGCGATGCAACCCAGCGTCTTGCCCCAGCCGACGATGGCGGCGATGCGCTCCTCGTTGATGCAGTTCTGCAGCGACACCACGAAGCCGTCCGGCGCCAGGTACGGCTTGATGAGGTGCGTCGCCCATTCGGTGTCGTAGGATTTCACGCACACGAAGGCGATGTCGATTGGGCGCTCCTTGCAGAAGCGCTGCACGTCGGTGATGTGCAGGGCGTCGACCTTGATCGAATGCGTTTCCTCCGGGGTCATGCCCGACAGTTGTATGCCGTGCTTGCGCATGTATTCCACATGCTCGGGCCAGGCATCAATCAGCGTCACGTCGTGCCCCGCGCGCGTCATGTGCCCGCCGGCATAACCGCCGATGGCGCCGGCGCCGACTACTACGATGCGTTTACTCAAGGAAATACTCCTGAAAGTCAGAATCAACAGCAGCCACAGAGTTCACAGAGAAAATCAAAACCTGCAGCGGAATTATTGTAACTATTTGTTTTAATTATTGTTTTTACCCGTGTTCTCTGCGGCCAAAGATCTTGTTTCACAACTTCGCGACGATCGCATCGGTGAACTCGCGAGTGCCCGCCGTGCCGCCGAGATCGCGCGTGACGTGCCTGCCCTCGCGCAGCACTGCGGTGAGCGCGGCGTCAATGCGGTCGGCGGCTTTCGCCTCGCCGACGAAGCGCAGCAGCATCACCGCCGACAGGATGATGGCGAGCGGATTGGCGATGTCCTTGCCGGCGATGTCCGGCGCGCTGCCGTGTACCGCCTCGAACATGGCGCAAGCCTGGCCGATGTTGGCGCCCGGTGCCACGCCCAGGCCGCCGACCAGGCCCGCGCCAAGGTCGGACACGATGTCGCCATAGAGATTCTGCAGCAGCAGGCCGTCGAACGACTCCGGCTTGATCACCAGTTCCATGCACAGGGCATCGACCACCCTGCTGTTGAGCTCGATGTCGGGATAATCGCGCGCGACTTCCTGCGCCACGTTGAGAAACAGCCCGTCGGTCATTTTCAGCACGTTGGACTTGTGCACCACGGTCAGCCGCTTGCGGCCGAGCTTGCGCTGCTCCTCGAAAGCGAAGCGCGCAATGCGCTCGGAGCCGCCGCGCGTGATGCGCTTGACCGCCTCCGCGGTGTCGGCATCGACCATGCGCTCTATGCCCATGTAGAGGTCTTCGCTGTTCTCGCGGTAAATGATCATGTCGACGTTTTCGTAGCGCGACTTCACGCCCGGGTAATTCTTCACCGGCCTGACGTTGGCGAAGGCGCCGAGTTCCTTGCGCAATGCCACCGCCACGCTCGGATACACGCGATCGCCCACTTTCACCGGGTACGCGCTGCCGAACGGCGTCTGGGTCGGCCCTTTCAGCGCGAGCTTGTTGCGCAGCGCGGAATCGATCACCGACTGCGGCAGCGGCGTGCCGAATTCCTCGCCGGCCTTCAGGCCCGCCTTCACGGGCTCCCACTCGATGGCAGCGCCTGCTGCGGCCACGATCTCGCACGCCGCATGAGTGACTTCCGGGCCGATGCCGTCACCGGGAATGAGTGTAACCTTGTGCATGAAAATCTCCTTGAATCAGCGCCGGCGGCCGCGGTCAGCGGCGCCAGGCTCGAATGATGAAACGCCGGATCAGGCCGCGCTTTTCGCCGCCTGCTTGCGCGCCTTGAGCCAGGCCATGATGAACGGCATGGCGACGGAAAACACCGACAGCACGATCAGCGTGACCGTGATGGTGCTGCCGACGAATATCTTGGGATTGCCGCCGGAGATCGTCATCGCCTGGCGGAACGACTGTTCCATGATGCCGCCCAGCACCAGCGACAGCACCAGCGGCGCAACCGGTATGTCTACCTTGTCGAAAATGTAGCCGACCACCCCGAAGAACAGCAGCAGATACAGGTCGAGGATGCTGCCGTTGACGGCATAGATGCCGATCACCGAAATCGCCACGATCAGCGGATACAGTATCCCCGCGGGGATGTACAGCAGCCGCACGAACAGTCCGATCAGCGGCAGGTTGAGTATGATCAGCATGACGTTGCCGATGTACATGCTGTTGACCAGTCCCCACACCAGGTCGGGACGGTTCTGAAACAGCAGCGGTCCGGGCTGTATGCCATACATGATGAAGGCGCCGAGCAGCACCGCCGTGGCCCCGCCGCCCGGCACGCCCAGCGTCAGCAGCGGAACCAGCGCGCCGGCGGTGTCGGAATTGTTGGCCGACTCCGGACCCGCGACGCCTTCAATCGCCCCCTTGCCGAACTCCTCCGGATGCTTGGACAGGCGCTTTTCCGTGGTGTAAGACATGATGGAGGCGATGGTGCCGCCCGCGCCAGGCAGCACGCCGATGATGAAGCCGATGATGCCGCCGCGCCAGATCGGGCCGATGGAGCGCTTCCACTCTTCCCTGGTCAGCCACAGCTTGCCGGAGATCTTGATGACTTCGGGTGCAGTGCCTTTGAAAATGTTTTCCAGCCCGCGCAGCACTTCAGCCATGGCAAAAAGTCCCACCACCACCACCACGAATCCCACGCCGTCCTGGAATTCGGCTATGCCCATGGTGTAGCGCGGCTGCCCGCTCTGCAGGTCTATGCCGATGGTGGCGATCATGAGGCCGAATATGGTGGACAGCATGCCCTTCGCCGGCGAATTGCCGGTGAGCGACGCCACTGCGGTCATGGCGAACAGCATGAGGGTGAAGTATTCGGCCGGACCGAATTTGAGCGCCATCGAGGCCAGCGGAATCGCGAATATCGTCAGCCCGATCACGCCTATGGTGCCGGCGATGAATGAGCCGATCGCCGACACCGCCAGCGCGGCGCCGGCGCGCCCCTTGCGCGCCATCTCGTAGCCGTCGATCGAGGTCATGACCGAGGCCGCCTCGCCCGGCGTCCTGATCAATATGGCGGTGGTCGACCCGCCGTATTTGGCGCCGTAATAGATGCCCGCCATCATGATCAGCGCGGAGGTCGGGTTCATGCCGAAGGTGACGGGTATCAGCAGCGCAATGCCGGCCGAAGGGCCGATGCCGGGCAGCACCCCGATGATGGTGCCCATGAATACGCCGAGGAAGGTGTACCACAGGTTGATCGGCTGTATCGCGACGCCGAAGCCGTTGATGATATGGGTAAGGGTTTCCATGGCGTCGGCTGCTCAGAAAGGCAGCAGGCCCCGGGCCAGCGTGACCCCGAGCAGTTTGGTGAACATCAGGTAGCTGATCAGGCAGAACAGAACGGATGTCAGTCCGTTGGTCAGCCACTTGCCCTTGTGAAAGCAGGCCATCAGCACGAACAGGTAAACGGTGGTGGCGATGACATAGCCGGCCCACTCGAATACCGCCATGTAGATGCCGGTCCAGACCACGATGGCGGCAACCACGTAGTGATGGCGCGAGTCGCCGCGGGAGCCTTGGGCCGCATCCCCGGCAGACGCGGCCTTGCGTGCGCGCATGATTTCCACGAACAACAATCCAGTAGCGAATAGCAGCGCGATGCCGAGCAGGCGCGGAAACGCCTTGGGGCCCAGGGGGTCGCCGATTTCAAGGGATGGAATCTGCGCGGTGGCGTAGAAATAAACCGCCGCAAGCAAAACGCTGCAGACGAAGATGACACGATCAGCCATCTGATGATACCTCCTGCCCGGGCTGGGAGCGCGAATCCGGGATTGCCTGGATTTGTAATTTTGGGAGCACTGTTTTTTGCGACTGCCGCGACGCACCTGGTGCACATCGCGCTTTATCGTCAAGCATTGACCGCCAACATCTTACCCAAGATTTGGCACACTGTCTTTTCCCCGAGCGAGTATTTTTGCGTGCGCAGCAGGATGCACACGCGCACCGCCATGGCGCAGCAAGGGCGCCAGCAAGAAGGCGGCGCGTGCCGGGTGCAGCCGCGGCATCGCGCCGTCGCATTCATCACGCGCACCCCGGGCCTGCCATGCTTCGCGCAACCAACTCCGTATCGTGGACAGGCGTCGCGGCCCCTCGCAGCCGCCCCGTTTCTTGACATAAGGTAATGGAATCAGTTATTTTTGCGCGCAGTGTCAGGGTTCAACCTGCTAGCAGCTTCCTTCGCCAAGCAACGTGCGAAAAACAGTCTTTCTGCCCGGCTCGCACGCCGTCGGCAATTACCCCCAGAGCGCAAATCGAATAACGGTTTCAAAAGACTGCCCGCGCCGCGCACAGGCGTCGACGTATTCAGGAGTCAGCATGAGTCATGATCTGTTCAATTCCCTGCTAGAGTCTGACACTGCGTATCGACACATCTATCAAGCTCGATTATTATCAGCACAGTGGCATGCTGCCGTACGTCCTGTGCGAGGCGTAAGACGGTGGCAGTCTGCATTATGAACAGGCGCAGCCAGGCTGCGCACGCGCCGCAGCGGCTGGCTGGCTGCGGCACGACAGGCTCAGGCAGCGTCTACCCGATGCTGCTGATCACGCAGGCCGGCATTCACAAGATGCCGGCCTGTTCTTTTGTACGGACACATACGTAAGCCGGGCTGAAATCCGCGTCTGCGCAATGACGCGGCCCAATGAACTCACGGTGCAAACTGATGACAGACAATTCCCTCATTGAACGCATTGCCGCAGTCGTGGGTCCGCAGGGCATGGTTACCGACCCGCGTGATCTCGAACCCTATGTCGTCGACTGGCGCGGCATGCACCGCGGCGCCACGCCCGCGGTGGTGCGCCCCGCCAGCACCGCGCAGGTCGCGGCAGTCATGAAAATCTGCGCCGACACCCGCACGCCCGTCGTGCCCCAGGGCGGCAACACCGGCATGTGCGGCGCTTCCGTCCCCGGTACCGGCGGTGACGAAATCGTGCTTTCCCTTGCGCGCATGAACCGCGTGCTTGGCGTCGACGCGCTGGACAACACGATTACCGTGGAGGCCGGCTGCGTGCTGGCCAATATCCAGCAGGCTGCGGCGCAGGTCGACCGCCTGTTCCCGCTGAGCCTGGGCGCCGAGGGCAGCTGCCAGATCGGCGGTAATCTCTCCACCAACGCCGGCGGAGTCAATGTGCTGCGCTATGGCAACACCCGCGACCTTGTGCTGGGGCTGGAAGTGGTGCTGCCTGACGGCGAAATCTGGAACGGCCTGCGCGGGCTGCGCAAGGACAACACGGGCTACGACCTCAAGCACCTGTTCATCGGCGCCGAAGGCACGCTCGGCATCATCACCCAGGCCGTGCTCAAACTTTTTCCGCGCCCCAGGTCTGCCGCAACGGCGTGGGCCGCCGTGCCGCATCCGCAGGCCGCGCTGGAGCTGCTGGCCCTGCTGCGCCAGCATTGCGGTGAACGCATCACCGCCTTCGAGCTGATTTCGCGCAACTGCCTGGATCTCGTGCTGCGCCACATTCCCGGCGCGCGCGACCCGCTTGCCGCCACCCACCAGTGGTACGTGCTGACCGAAGTCGGCGACTCTAGCGCCGATGGCACCTTGCGCGAAGAACTGGAGCGGGCGCTGGCTGCGGCGCTGGAAAATGCCCTGGTCATCGATGCCGCCATTCCCGAAAGCCGCGGCCAGGCGCAGGCGCTGTGGCGCATGCGCGAATCGATTCCGGAGGCGGCGCGCGCCGAGCCCGGCATGGTCTACCGCCATGACATCGCCGTTGCCGTGAGCCAGGTGCCGTCTTTCATCGACGAGGCCGGCGCCGCGCTCGAAAAACGCTTTCCGGGCGCAAAAGTCATCTGCTTCGGCCATCTCGGAGACGGCAATCTGCATTACAACGCCTTCATCCCCGGCCGCCAGCGCAGCGACAACGCCGCGCGCGACGCCCATGACGTGGCCGAAACGGTATACGACATCGTGCAGCGCTATCACGGCAGCTTCAGCGCCGAGCACGGCATCGGGCTCTACAAGGTGGAAGAACTGAAGCGCTACAAGAGCGCCGTGGAGGTCGGGCTGATGCGCGCGATCAAGCGCACGCTGGACCCGCATAACCTGATGAACCCCGGGAAAGTGCTGTAGACCTCATTCACGGGGCCGTGCCTGAACGGTTGCGCTTAAACCGAGGCCACGAACAAACCCACGACGCACCCGAGGGCCGCCGCCCATACCAGCGAGCGCGGCGTCGGCTTGTTGCAGATGTAAAGCACGGTGTAGATCACGCGCAGCAGCACGAAGCCGACAGCCAGGCCATCGACCCAGGGCTGGGGTGCCCTGGCCAGGTGGGCGATGATGACTGCCGCGGCAAACAGCGGGAAGGCCTCGAAACCGTTGAGCTGCGCCCAGTAGGCACGCTGTTGCATTGCGCCCAGGCGCTCGATGCCGGCGCGCGGCGCCGAGTTATCATAGTCCGGGCGCCACTTGGATACCGCGACCGCGAAATACGGCAGAATCCCGGCAACGAGCACCATCCAATACCCGAGAGTCATCGTATCTTCCTGTTAAAACGGGTTATATTCGAAAAATATCCGCCGCCGGCCGAGCGCCGCCGGAACTTTAGCATACCCGCGCCACCCTAAACGCACATTGGAGACCGCATGAGCGACAAAGTCGTCAAATCCGACAAGGAATGGCAGGAGATGCTGACCCCGCAGCAGTTCGAGGTCGCGCGCAGGAAAGGCACCGAGCGCGCCTTCACCGGCGTCTACTGGGACAACCATGAACAGGGCATGTACCGCTGCGTGTGCTGCGGCGCCGAACTCTTCAGCTCCGCGCACAAGTTCGAATCCGGCAGCGGCTGGCCGAGCTTCTGGCAGCCGGCAGTGGAAGGCAATGTTGCGCGTGAGGAAGACAACAGCTTTTTCATGCGCCGCACCGAGGTGCTGTGCAGCCGCTGCGATGCCCATCTCGGCCACGTCTTCGAGGACGGGCCCCAGCCCACCGGCCTCAGGTACTGCATCAATTCGGCGTCGCTCAAATTCGAAAAAAAATAACCCGCAGATGAATCGTGATTCGCGGCGCGCATTTGCGCGCGCCGCCCAAAGCGTGGCCGAGGCGTTCAACCGCGCCGGCCCTTTCCCGGACCAGGAAGTCACCCCGCCCCTGCTGATCGAGGCCATCACGCAATGCATGGACATCGTCGCGCTTGGGACTGCAACCGCAACTTCACCGGTCGATGTACCGGAAACCGCCGCGCTGGAACCGGCCGAAGTCGAGGAAATCGGCACGCATGCGCTTGAATGCATTTCCGACCTGTCGTTGTGGGCTTACCAGCTCGGCCTGGAGAAGGAGCGCGACATCATCGAAGACCTGGCGTTTGATTTCGCGTGCTGGATAGCCCGCCGTGACGGCGCGATCAGCGTGCTCGAACCCGTGGTGAATACCCTCGCCAGGCGCGCCAACTCGACCCGCGACCCCGCCGCGCTGGCGCAGCTGGGCAATGCCGCGCGCGAATTGCTGGAGCACGTCGCGCCGCAGCTCAGGAATGGCGCCGGCACCACGGATCCGGCCGCGCCCTGGCGCATACTCAACCTCAACTGCGCGATCGTCGCCACCCGCAGCCAGCAGCCCGAACTCATGCAGGCCGCATACGATCTCCTCGAGCGGAACCTGCCGCACGACTGCACGGCCTTTTACGAAGAAGGCGTGCGCCAATCCGAAAAGCAGGTTTATGCGCAGCATGTGCGCGACATCGTGCGCGGGCGTTTCGCCAAATGGACTGCCCGGCATTAAAACAGGATAATACCCGCCCATGAAATTTCTATTCGATCTGTTTCCCGTCATCCTGTTCTTTGCCGCCTTCAAGTTCTACGGCATCTACGTGGCGACCGCCATTGCAATCGCAGCCACCTTCGTGCAGATCGGCTGGGTGTGGTTCCGGCACCGCAAGGTCGAAAACATGCTGTGGGTGAGCCTCGCCGTCATCGTCGTGTTCGGCGGCGCGACGCTGCTGTTCCAGAACGAGACCTTCATCAAGTGGAAACCCACCGTGCTCTACTGGCTGTTTGGCGGCGTGCTCGCATTCGCCGCCCTGCTGTTCAGGAAAAACCTGATCCGCAGCATGATGGAGAAGCAGGTGTCCCTGCCCGATGCGGTCTGGGGCCGGCTACTCGCGAGCTGGATCGGTTTTTTCGCCGTGATGGGCGCGCTCAATCTTTATGTCGCCTACAATTTCTCCACCGACGCCTGGGTCAACTTCAAGCTGTTCGGCGGCATGGGCCTGATGCTGGTGTTCGTCGTGCTGCAGGCGCTGATGCTGTCCAAGCACATCCAGGCCGAGGATGCCGCAAGCGCCACCAACAAGGGGACGGAGTGATGCCCGGCGCCGGCGCATGAACGCTCAGGATCGCATGCGCCAAAGACTCGCCGCGCTGGCGCCCGAATCGCTTGAAATCCTCGATGAATCCGGGCAGCACGTCGGGCACGCCGGGGCACAGGGCGGCGGCGGCCATTACCAGCTCATCATCGTGTCGCAGCTGTTCAGCGGCAAGCCTCTGCCGGCACGCCACCGCATGGTGTATGAAGCCCTGGCGCCGATGATGCGGAACGACATCCATGCGCTGGCCATCAAGGCCTATGCGCCGGACGAAATTTGATCAATCAACCCAAGGAAGGAAATTTCATGTTCTCCTACACAACCACGCGCCTGCTGCTCGCCGCATCCGGCCTGCTGCTGGCGATGCCGGCACTGGCGCAGGTGGCCAAGGTCAACGGCGTCAGCATTCCGCAGTCGCGGATGGAAATTTTCATGCGCGACCTGGCCGCCCAGGGCCGCCCCGATACCCCGGAAGTCAGGAATCTCATCAAGCAGGAACTGATCAGCCGCGAACTGATGGCGCAGGAGGCCGTGCGCAGGGGGCTCGACAAAACCCCGGATACCACGGCCCAGATGGACGTCGCGCGCCAGAACGTGCTGGCGCGTGCCTACCTGCAGGAGACCGCAAAGGCCAACCAACCAAGCGAAGATGCGCTGAAAAAGGAATACGAGCGCATCAGGTCGCAACTCGGCACCAAGGAATACAAGGCGCGCCACATCCTGGTCGACCAGGAAGCCGAAGCCAAGGAAATCCTGTCCCAGGTCAAGAAAGGCGGCAATTTTGCGAAAATTGCCGCGGAAAAATCCAAGGACAACGGCACCAAGGGCAATGGCGGCGCGCTCGACTGGGCGGTACCCACCAATTACGTCAAACCCTTCGCCGATGCGCTGGTCAAGCTGAAAAAGGGCCAGATCACCGATGCGCCGGTTAAATCCGATTTCGGCTGGCACATCATCCAGCTCGAGGATGAGCGCGCGCTCAAGGTCCCGACTTACGAGGAAGTGAAACCCAATCTGCAGCAGCAATTGCAGCGCCAGGCCCAGGAAAAGGCGATCAACGATTTGCGCGCCAAGGCAAAAATAGAATAACTATCTGTTTTTAAAATAAAAACGGCGTACTGAATACGCCGTTTTTTATTGCCGCGGGCGGTCTTACTCAGTTCTGGTGCGCGCTAAAAGACGTTGTGGACGGCGCCGATCTGCGGAAAGCGGTTTCTCACCATGCGCTCGACCACGTTCCTGAGGTCAAGCGTGGCGCGCGGGCAGCCAACGCAATTACCCTTGAGGCGCACCTTCAGCGCGCCGCCCTCCAGCGCAACGAACTCAAGGTCGCCGCCATCGCGCAGCAGGATTTCCCGCACTTCTTCCAGAACCTCTCTTATGCCCGCCTCGGTGGGCGGCGGCGCATGCGGGTCGACAACGGCTTCAAGCTGCTTTTGCAGCAGCGCCTGCCGGCGCGAAATCTGCATGGCCAGCACCGGATCGCTCTCGTAGAGGGCGTCGAGTTCGGCGTCGGTATAAAAAGGAGCGTCGGGTTTCAATGATCAAGCTCGCGGTTTGCCGTCGCGAGAGGAAGGAGGCGAAAAATCCCTGCCTGCCAGTTCAAGGCGCGTCGTCCTCACCCTTCTCTCCTTCCGCCTCTGCGCCGCAGAACGGCGTCAGCCGCACCAGCGGCGCGCATTGCGGAACATGCGCAGCCACGGACCGTCCTCGCCCCACTCGCGCGGATGCCAGGAATTCTGCACTGCACGGAACACCCGCTCGGGATGCGGCATCAGGATGTTGAAACGCCCGTCCGGCGTGGTCAGCCCGGTGATGCCCAGCGGCGAGCCATTGGGATTGTGCGGATAGTGCTGCGTGGCTTTGCCGCGATTGTCTACGAAACGCAGGGTCACCAGCGGCTGCGCCGCGGCGAGCGCACCGTCGTCGGCAAACTCGGCATAACCCTCGCCATGCGCCACTGCCACCGGCATGCGGCTGCCGGCCATGCCGTCGAAGAAAAGCGAGGGCGACTGCTGCACCTCGAGCATCACGAAACGCGCTTCGAACTGTTCCGAACGGTTGCGCACGAAATGCGGCCATGCTGAGGCACCGGGTATCAGTTCGTGCAGGTTGCTCATCATCTGGCAGCCGTTGCACACGCCGAGCGCGAAGGAATCGCCGCGCCTGAAAAACGACTCGAAATCGTCGCGCGCGCGCGCGTTGAACAGGATGGATTTCGCCCAGCCTTCCCCCGCGCCCAGCACGTCGCCATATGAAAACCCGCCGCATGCCGCAAAGCCCCGAAAGTCCCTGAGGCTCGTGCGACCGGCGATGATGTCGCTCATGTGCACGTCGACCGCGGCAAAGCCCGCCCGGTCGAAGGCTGCGGCCATTTCCACCTGGCCGTTGACGCCCTGCTCGCGCAGGATGGCGACGCGCGGGCGCGCGCCCTTGCCGATGAAGGGCGCGGCGATGTCCTCGGCCGGGTCGAAAACGAGGTACGCGTGCAGGCCGGGATCATCGAGATCGAGCAGGCGGTCATATTCCTGCTGCGCGCACTCCGGATTGTCGCGCAGTTTCTGCATGTGGTACGTGGTCTCCGACCACGCGCGCTGCAGGTTGACCCGGGAGTCACGGAAAACCTCCCGGCCCGCAAACGCCACATGCAGCATGTCGCCGGCATTGATCCCGCCCACGACGTGGCACAGCGCGCCCAGGCCGCGGCCTGAGAATGCACCCAGCACCGCGGCCGTGTCCTCGCGCCGCACCTGCAGCAGCGCGCCAAGTTCTTCATTGAACAGCGCCGCCAGCGCACTGCCGCTGCTGCCCGCGGCCGCGGTGACGTCCAGCGCCAGGCCGCAGCGCCCGGCAAACATCATTTCGCAGGCCGTCACGAACAGCCCGCCATCGGAGCGGTCGTGATAGGCGAGCACCCTGCCCTCGCGGTTGAGTTGCTGCATGACGCCGAAAAACGCCTTGAGCGCGTCCGGCTCATCGACATCGGGGGCCTGGGTCCCTACCGCGCCATAGACCTGCGCCAGCGCCGAACCGCCGAGGCGGCACCAGCCGCGCCCCAGGTCCACCAGGACAAGGTCGGTTTCGCCGCAATCCGTGCGCAATTGAGGGGTCAGGGTTGCGCGCGCATCGGACACCGGCGCGAACGCTGAAATGATCAGCGACAGCGGCGCGACCACTTCTTTTTTTCCGGCCTCGTCCTGCCACGTCGTTTTCATCGACAGCGAATCCTTGCCGACGGGAATGCTGATGCCAAGCTGCGGGCACAGCTCGAGCGCGACCGCGCGCACGGTATCGAACAGCGCCGCGTCCTCGCCGCCGTGCCCGGCGGCCGCCATCCAGTTGGCGGACAGCTTGATGTCGCCGATGTCGGCAATCCGTGCCGCCGCGATATTGGTCAGTGCTTCGCCTATCGCCATCCGCCCCGAGGCCGCGGGATTGACCAGCGCCAGCGGCGTGCGCTCGCCCATGGCCATCGCCTCGCCGCGACAGGTGGAATAGCCCATCAGCGTCACCGCCACGTCGGCCACCGGCACCTGCCACGGCCCCACCATCTGGTCGCGCGCCGTCATCCCGCCCACGGTACGGTCGCCGATGGCGATCAGGAACGTCTTGTCCGCCACTGCCGGCAGCCGCAACACGCGGAAAGCCGCCTGCTTGAGATTGATGTCGGCAGTCTCGAACGGCGGCAGCGTGTGCTGCAAATGCGCAACGTCGCGCGTCATTTTCGGCGGCTTGCCGAGCAGAACCGCAAGCTCCATGTCCACCGGCTTGTTGCCGAACACCCTGTCGTTGAGGGTCAGCCGCCCGTCGTCGCTGGCCTCGCCCACCACGGCGAAGGGACAGCGCTCGCGCTCGCAGATGGCGGCGAACCGCGACAGGTTTCCGGGCGCGATGGCGAGCACATAACGCTCCTGTGCTTCATTGCACCAGATCTGCAGCGGCGACATGCCCGGCTCCTCGCTCGGAATGCTGCGCAGTTCGAAGCGTCCACCGCATCCGGCCGAATGCACCAGCTCCGGCAGCGCGTTCGACAGTCCGCCGGCACCGACATCATGTATCGACAGGATGGGATTGTCCTCGCCCAGCGCCCAGCAGCGGTCGAGCACTTCCTGGGCACGGCGCTCGATCTCGGCATTGCCGCGCTGCACCGAGTCGAAATCGAGATCCTCCTGGTTGGCACCCGTATCCATGCTGGAGGCCGCGCCCCCGCCCAGGCCGATCAGCATGCCCGGACCGCCGAGCTGGATCAGCAGTGCGCCGGCGCCGAACGGCTGCTTGGCGGTATGACAGGCGGCAATGTTGCCCAACCCGCCGGCGATCATGATGGGCTTGTGGTACCCCCGCACCGCATCCGCCACCCGCTGCTCGTAGCTGCGGAAATAGCCCGCGAGATTGGGACGTCCGAATTCGTTGTTGAAGGCGGCGCCGCCGATCGGACCGTCCAGCATGATCTGCAATGCCGAAGCCATGCGCCGGGGCCGGCCGTAGTCCCGGCCTTCTTCCCACGGCTGAATGAACCCCGGAATATAGAGATTCGACACCGAAAAACCCGTCAGGCCGGCCTTGGGCTTGGCGCCGCGGCCGGTTGCGCCCTCGTCGCGTATCTCGCCGCCTGCGCCGGTCGCGGCCCCCGGGAAAGGCGAAATCGCCGTCGGGTGGTTGTGCGTTTCCACTTTCATCAGAATATGCGTCAGCTCATCGCTGAACCGGTACACGCCGCCTTCCGCCGCGTAAAAGCGCCCGATGCGCGTACCTTCGATCACCGAAGAATTGTCGGAATAGGCGACCACCGTGCCGCGCGGATTTTTTTCATGGGTGGTGCGTATCATGCCGAACAGCGACTGTTGCTGCGGCTGGCCGTCGATCACCCAGTCGGCGTTGAAAATCTTGTGGCGGCAGTGCTCGGAGTTGGCCTGCGCGAACATCATCAGCTCGGCGTCGGTGGGATTGCGCCCCGTGCGCGCGAAGTTTTCCGCGAGATAGGCGATTTCGTCCTCGGACAGCGCCAGCCCCATGTCGCGGTTGGCGCGCGCAAGCGCCTCGTGCCCGCCGCCCAGCAGGTCGACCGTGGCAAGCGGCCGCGGCTCAAAATGCCGGAACAATTGCGCCGCATCATCAAAGGACTCGAGCACGGTTTCCGTCATGCGGTCATGAATCAGCGGCAGCAATGCCGCCTTCTGCGCGGGTGTCAGGCTTGCGTCAGCGGCATTCCTGAAGGAAACCCGGAACGCGATGCCGCGCTCGATGCGCTCGACTGCCTCCAGCCCGCAGTGTCGCGCGATGTCTGTGGCTTTCGATGACCATGGCGAAATCGTGCCGATGCGCGGCACCACCAGCAGCAGCTGTCCCGATTCAGCAATCCCGCCGGCAGCGGGACCGTATGTGAGTATGCGTTCCAGGCGCAGCGTCTCGGCGGCGTCGAGCGCCCGGGTGACGCTGGCAAAATGCCAGAATTCGGCATCGATACGCGCCCCGGGCAGCGCGGCTGAGACAGCTAGCAGGAGTTTCTGGAGGCGGAAAGCAGAAAGCGCGCTGCGTCCCCGCAGCCTGATGAGTTGCGGCATGCTCGATCGAACCCGGTAAAGCCACATTTTACCCGGAAGCCGCTTCAAACACTATCGCGCGACGAGGCGCGGCCAGTCAGATTCCAGGCATGCCATCAGCAGCAACGCCGGCAGCGCGCGGCGCCGGCAATGCACATTGCAGGACACCGACAATCCCGACAGTTCCGCTGCGGAAACGCCCGCCGGCTTCCTCTCATTCTGCTTGGCGAGGTTCCGCGTCCATGCGGCTTTCGGCTAAACTAGCCGCAACCATGTCTTCCCCTTTCCCCCATGGCACGCCGGTCTATCTGACGCAGGAAATCCGCCAGATCGAAACCCTGGCCGCTGCCTTGCCGGAAAAGCCGCAATTGATGGAGCGCGCGGGGCTCGCCGCGGCGGAACTCGCGCGCGAGATCGCCGGCCATAGCGGCAAGCCCATCCTGGTGCTGGCCGGTCCCGGCAACAATGGCGGCGATGCTTTTGTCATGGCGCGCCATCTCAGGCAGTGGTGGTTCAAAACCGAAGTCGTGTTTTCCGGAGACGGGGAAAAACTTCCGCCCGATGCCGCGGCTGCACTGCAGGCATGGCGTGCCGCGGGCGGCAGCGTGGGCGATACCCTGCCGTCGCATCACGACTGGAGCCTGATCGTCGACGGCCTGTTCGGCATCGGCCTGCAGCGCGATGTCGCGGGCCGCGAGGCCGGGTTGATCGCCGCTGCCAACAGTGCCGACGCACCCGTGCTTGCCGTCGATGTGCCCAGCGGACTTGCTTCCGACAGCGGACGCATTCTCGGTTGTGCAGTGCGCGCGCGGCACACGGTCACATTCATCGGCCTGAAACCGGGATTGCTGACGCTGGACGGCCCCGACCACTGCGGCGACATCCACCTGCGCACGCTGGGCCTGGATGCGGCGCAGCTGCTGCCCGCGCATGGTGTGGTGGTGGGCCGCGAGGTGTTGGCTGCGGCGTTGCCGCCGCGCGCGGCCAACAGCCACAAGGGCAGCTTCGGCAGCGTCGGCATCATCGGCGGCGCGCACGGCATGACCGGGGCTGCGCTGCTGGCGGGACGTGCCGCGCTGCAGCTGGGCGCCGGGCGGGTTTATGTCGGTTTCATCGATGACGGGGCGCCAGCTGTTGACATGCTGCAGCCCGAGCTCATGCTGCGCACGGCGGACGAGGTGCTCAAGCTCGATCACCTCAACTGCCTCGCCGTGGGGCCGGGGCTGGGCAATTCGCCCGATGCCGTGTTTTATCTGCAGCGCGCGCTGGCGGCACGGCTGCCGTTGGTACTCGATGCCGATGCCCTGAATCTGCTCGCCGCCAGTTCAAGCATAAAAAGTGAATTAAAACAGATAGTTATAAAAATTATCCTGACCCCGCACCCCGCCGAAGCCGCGCGCCTGCTGAAGTGCACGGTTCAGGATGTGCAGCGCGACCGCGTGGCTGCGGCGCGGCGCATCGCCACGGAGTACGGCTGCGACGTCGTGCTCAAGGGCGCGGGCAGCATATGTGCCGCCGCTGACCAGCGCTGGGCCATCAATACTTCCGGCAATCCCGGCATGGCGAGCGCCGGCATGGGTGATGTACTGACCGGCATCATCGCCGCGCTGCTGGCGCAGGGCGCACAAGCGCAGGCGGCGCTGCAGGCCGCCGCCTACCTGCACGGTGCGGCGGCAGATGATCTGGTCGCGGCGGGCTGCGGTCCGGCCGGATTGACCGCTGGTGAAACCGTGAATGCGGCGCGCGCGCTGCTCAACAATCCGGGCAAACAACCCTGATCAGCGATACGGCTGGATGGAAGCGGGCTATTCTGGCCTGACACCAAGCTGCCCGAACAACTTGCCCCATTTTTCCCTTTCGGCATTCAAAAACGCGTCGTATTCCCTTGGTGTTCCGCCCACCACAATTCCCCCGCGGCTTTCAATCTGCTCCTTGAAATCCGTGGTGCGCGAGATATCGGCAATCTCGCGATGCAGCCGTTTGACGATTGCTGCGGGAGTTTTAACCGGCACCAATATTCCATAAACGCCAGTGCTGGCGTCATATCCGGGAATGGTTTCACTGACTGCGGGGATGTCGGGGAGCGCAGCCGCACGTTTTGAACTCGTGACCGCGAGGGGTCGCAGACGCCCGGTTTTAAGCATGGGAATCGCAGAAACGAGATTTGGCGGATATACGTGTATTTGCCCACCCATGACATCTGCAACCGCTTGTGAAGTGGCCTTGTAAGGTATTTCCTGCATGTCTATTTTCGCCATCGACTTGAATAATTCAAGCGTCAGGAAAGCGGAGCTGCCGCGCCCGGACGATCCGTAGCGAATTTTCCCTGGCTGCGCCTTCGCCAGATTGATCAGGTCCTGGGTCGTTTTCGCTGCCACCCCCGGATTGACGCAGATAACGTTGGGCGCCAACACGACCAGGCTCACCGGGGCAAAATCCCTGCGATCGAATGGCAAATCTTTGTACAGGAGATGGCTGATGGCCAGCCCGAGGGAACCAAGCAGCAGCGTATAGCCGTCTGGCGTGGCATCTCCCACCTGTCGATTGGCAAGACCGCTGTTGGCACCCGGACGATTTTCGATCACAACGTTTTGGCCCAGACGTTCGGTCAGCTTCTGGCCCAACAGGCGTGCCGTGAAATCAGTGGTGGTGCCCGCGGTAAAACCGACCACGATCCTGATGGGGCGGTCAGGGTAACTGTCGGCGGCAAGCAGCGGTACAGAAAATCCGCCGGCCAGAACTGCATACCCCATCACCTTCGTCAATTTCCGACATCTGCTCATTGAAACCTCCATCATGATGGTCAGGGCAAGATCAGCCCACGAAGCGTTCAAAGGCCTGCAGCCAGTTTTCACCCAGTATTCCCCGTACCGTGCTCTCTGCATGGCCTTTTGCGAACAAGCCAGCGGTCAGATTTGGCAGTTTCTCGATTTTCTCCAGGTCTTTTGCGTAATCCTGGTTGAGAAAATCGTCGACGGAGCCGAATATATCGGGCCGCAGTGTCCGATTGCGCACTGACTGCGGCAACACCTTGCCTTCCCGCTTGAAACCCTCAACGTAATCCAGCCCCAGCCCCATGCTGCGAGTGCCGAACTTTCCGGTAATGTAGTCCACATGCTGCAGCAGGTGCTCCAGGCTGGGATTCTTCGGCGAAACCGCGCAGGGCAGCGCATTCAGTCCGATGACACCGCCCTTGTCCGCGACGATCTGCAGCACTTCGTCTTTCTTGTTGCGATCGTTGGGTGTGACCGCGTATGCATTGGCATGCGTTACCACGGGTGCTCTGGCAAGTTCCACCGCATCGAGCGACGTCTGGTGCCCCGCATGAGAAACATCCAGCATCAAGGGCAGTTCGTTTACAGCAGCAACAAAATCCTTGCCCAGAAAAGTCAGCCCCCCGTCCCGCAGCTCACCGCAGCCGCAGCCCAGCAGATTGGCAAAGGTATAGCAGACCCCCAGCACGCGGAATCCCATCCTGTAGAGGATTCTGACCCGGCCGGGATCCTTCTCGATCATGTCTGCAGCCTGGGTAATCAGCACCAGCGCGATCTTGTGCTGCGCCTTGGCACGCCTGATGTCCGCCGCTGTAGTGGCAAGCATTAACAGCGGGTTCTTTTCTATCTTGGTCAGCGCGGTATCAGTGCGGCGTAACACCTCGTCCCAGGGCTGCGGCGACGCGATGCTCAGAAAGCCGGCGCTGACTCCGCCGGCGACCAGCGCCTCCGTGTAGGGCTCATCCAGGACGTAAAGCGGCGTCAACGCATCGATTATGAGCGCTTCACGATGAAAATCCGTCGCATTGCGTTTTCCTGCGTTGAGCGTAGTCGCCAAGTTTCCTCCGGCCGATTCAACCGACAATGATCTGGTTTTTAAGCCAGGGGATGAGACGCCTCGCTTCAGGGATGCACTCATGACGCAGTATCTCGCAGGATACCGCGACGACACGCTGCGGCAGTTCCGCATACTCCCCGGCACGCGTGATCAGATGCAGCTGCCTGCTGAACCCTGCGCCGGGAAATGGCAGCGTCTTCACTCCCTTCATCCTGGAGCCGGCCTGCAGCAGACACAAAGGTGTTGCAATTGCCCAGCCCAGATTCGCGAATACCATCGCAACCAGCGTATCGGTCGCATCCACCTCGAGTAATCGGGTGGCCTTGACGCTCAGGCGCCGCAGATGACGTTCGATCTGAGCGCCGATCTGCGATCTTGCAGAAAAACGGATCAGCGCATGGGCTGCCGCCAGCTTCTTGAGGTCATTGAGCTCGTTCACTGCCCCCGTTTTTTCCGGCAGCAAAAGCAGAAAAGGCTCGGTCAGGATCTCATAGCGTTCCAGCCCGTCCACATCGTCAAGCGGATCGCTGGTGATGATGAAATCGAGATTGCGGCTCAGCAGCCCCTCCGCCTGGTCGTGAGCAAGCCCCGACCTGAACGAGAGGTGTGTTGCGGTAGTTTTCAGCAGCGTCTTGATCAGCGTGGGTCCCACCGTGGAAGCAAACGAATCCACCACGCCGATGCCCAGCTCATGGATCTTGGCCGATCCGGCATGACGCACGGCAACTTCCAGCGCCTCTGCATCATGAATGACGGCTCGCGCGTGGCGTTGCATCACCCTGCCCGTTGCCGTCAGGCCGACCGGGCGCCGCGATCGATCCACGAGCACTGCGCCCATGGATTCCTCCAATTGCCGGACAAGCTGCGAAACAGCAGATTGCGTCAAGCCCAGGCTGATCGCTGCAGCCGTCATGCTGCCTGTCTCTGCAACCGCCAGAAACACGCGCAGTGCGTGAAGATCGAAGCCCTGTCTGCCATGCGCCGCCCTTGTTGTCACCGCCCTGCCCCCGGACTGCGGAGCCCGCACAATCCTAGACTAGTCAATTTCCGTCCTCCATCTCAATGCGCAGGGCAACAACATTAGCAGAACTTATGGTAACCGGTAAGCCGGCTAATCATTTTCATGGCAATCGCTGCCGAGGATTGACGGCCCTCTTCAATATTGATTTGATTGCCCCGTTTACCTACGCAGGGCGATGTCCGGCAGCACCATGAAATACTCGATCTTCTCGCTGCTGCGCAATGCCCTCAGCCACCACGAGCGGTGGCCTCTGGCATGGCGCAGCCCGGCGCCACGGCAGGAATACGACGTGGTCATCATCGGCGGAGGCGGCCACGGCCTCGCCACGGCCTACTACCTCGCCAAGGAACACGGTATCGCCAGCGTGGCCGTCCTCGAGAAAGGCTATCTTGGCGGCGGCAATACCGGCCGCAATACGACCATTGTCCGTTCCAATTATTATCTTGATGCCAACGCGCATTTCTACGAGCACTCGCTCAAGCTCTGGGAAGGACTGTCTGCGGATCTTAACTTCAACGTCATGTTCAGCCAGCGTGGTGTCCTGAACCTCGCGCACAGCCATGCTGACCTCGATGCTTACTCCAGGCGCGGCAACGCCATGCGCCTGAACGGCATCGACGCCGAACTGCTCGACCGGGAGGAAGTCGCAGGCATGGTACCGCTGCTCGACTGCTCGCCGGGCGCGCGTTACCCGATAATGGGCGGATTGCTGCAGCGCCGCGGCGGCACTGCCCGCCACGATGCGGTCGCCTGGGGATACGCGCGCGGCGCGGATGCACGCGGAGTCGATATCATCCAGCAGTGCGAAGTCACGGGGCTGCGCCGCAACGGCAATCGTATCGTCGGCATCGAAACCAGCCGCGGTTACATCGGCGCAAAAAAAGTGGGGCTCGCCGTGGCGGGCCACTCGGGGCATGTGGCCGAGATGGCAGGCCTGCGCCTGCCCATCGAAACCCATGTCCTGCAGGCGCTGGTATCCGAGCCGGTCAAGCCCGTGCTCGACACCGTCGTCACTTCGGGGGCCGTGCACTTCTACGTCAGTCAGTCCGACAAGGGCGAACTGGTGCTGGGCGGCGATCTCGACATGTACAACTCCTATGGCCAGCGCAGCAACCTGCCGCCGATCGAACACGCGGTGCAGTCGCTGGTTGCGCTGTTTCCCTGCTTCAGTCGTCTGCGCATGCTGCGCACCTGGGGAGGGATCATGGACATGAGCATGGACGGCAGTCCCATCATTGGCAAAACACCCTTGGATAACCTGTACATCAACTGCGGCTGGTGCTATGGCGGCTTCAAGGCAACCCCGGCATCGGGCTGGTGCTTCGCCCACACCATTGCCCAGGACAGGCCGCATGCGCTGAACGCAGCGTTCACGCTGGACCGGTATGCGCAGGGCCGTACGCTGGACGAGCGGGGCGCCGGCCCCTACCCCTGGGCACACTGAGCACTCACAGAAAGGGTTCATCCGCAATCATGATGCTGATCACATGCCCGCATTGCGGAGCGCGCGACGTGACGGAATTTACCTATGGCGGTCCGGCAGGAACGGAAAGGCCCGACCCTGCCGGCGCCAGCGACACCCAATGGAACGATTATGTATACATGCGCGACAACCCGCGCGGCGTGCATGATGAGCTCTGGCAGCACAGTTCGGGCTGCCGCCGCTGGATCGCAGTGCGCCGCAACACGCTGACACATGACATGATCGCAGCCGCGGAACCGGGAGCATTGCCCCCCAGATGACATATCAGGCTGACAGGCTGGCACAGGGCGGTTTCATCGATCGCAGCAAACCGCTGCGCTTCAGATTCAACGGCAAAGATTTGCAAGGGTATGCAGGAGACACCCTGGCTTCCGCCCTGCTTGCGAACGGCGTGCATCTGGTGGGCCGGAGCTTCAAGTATCACCGCCCCCGCGGCGTATTCAGCGCGGGCGCGGAAGAACCCAACGCCCTCGTCCAGCTTGAAACCGGTGCGCGGACCGAGCCCAATATCCGGGCGACGCAGATCGAGCTTTACGATGGGCTCGTCGCATCAAGCCAGAACTGCTGGCCCTCGGTCCGCACGGATATCGGCGCCGTCAACAACATGCTGTCACGGCTGCTGCCGGCAGGCTTCTATTACAAAACCTTCATGTGGCCGCCATCGTGGTGGATCAGATACGAGCATTACATCCGGAAAGCCGCGGGCCTCGGCGTGTCTCCGCGCGACCCTGATCCCGACACCTACGATCATCGCCATGCGCATTGCGACGTTCTCGTTGCAGGCGGCGGTCCGGCCGGGCTGAGCGCCGCGCTGGCTGCCGCCCGGGCAGGCGCGCGGGTCATACTCGCCGACGAGGGGGTGCGGATGGGCGGCGCCCTGCTGTATGAAACCGCAATGATAGACGGCGCGCCGGCGGCCGAATGGGTAAAGCGCGTCCTGGACGAGCTTGCAGGCATGCCGGAAGTAGTGGTGCTTGCACGCAGCACGGTATTCGGATACTTCGATCACAATTTCCTGACCATCTCCGAAACGCTTGCGCCGCACCGGCCGGGCACGCCCAGGCAGCGCCTGTGGAAGGTCCGCGCCCGGCGCGTGGTTCTGGCGACCGGCGCAACCGAGCGACCGCTGGTTTTCGCCGACAATGACCGCCCGGGCATCATGCTCGCATCGGCAGCGCGAAATTACGTCAACTGCTACGGTGTGCGCCCGGGCCGTCGTGCCATAGTGTTCACCAACAACGATTCCGCCTATCTTGCAGCTGCGGACCTCCAGCGTTGCGGCGTGGAAATCGTGGCGATTGTCGACCCGCGGCCGCAAGCTGACGGCGAAGCGGTGCAACAGGCGCGCGCCGGGGGCATGCGCATCCTTTCCGGCCATGTCGTGGCAGGGACGCACGGTGCGCAACATGTCAATGCCGCGGAAATCATGCCGTGCGAAAATGGGCGCGCCACAGGCGCCATCAGCCGCATCGGCTGCGACCTGCTGTGCGTTTCCGGGGGCTGGAATCCGGCCGTGCATCTGTTTTCGCAATCCAAGGGGTGCCTGCGCTTCGCAGAAGATCTGGCCGCATTCGTGCCGGCTGCCTCGGCACAGGCTGAACAGTCAGCAGGCGCGGCACGCGGCCTCTACGCCCTTGCCGACTGCATCCGCGACGGCTACAGCGCCGGATCGCAGGCCGCAATTGCCTGCGGCCTGAATCCCGCCCCGACCCTGTCGCAACCTCATACCAATCAGCCATCTCCCGGAACGATGCTGCCTTTGTGGAAGGTCGAAGCCGGCCACAATCGCCTTGCCAAAGCCTTCGTCGATCTTCAGAACGATGTCACTGTGGCCGACATTGCCCTGGCAGTCCGCGAAGGCTATGGTTCGGTCGAGCACCTCAAGCGCTATACCACGCTGGGCATGGGTACGGATCAGGGGAAAACCTCAAACATCAACGGGCTGGCGATCCTCGCCGAAATCAATGCAGCCCAGATACCGGCAGTCGGCACCACCACCTTCCGCCCGCCATACACTCCCGTCACCCTTGGAGCGCTTGCCGGCACTGAAGTCGGGCCATATTTCGACCCTTTGCGCACCAGTGCCATGCACGGCTGGCACCTGCGCGCAGGCGCCCGCTTCATCAACGCGGGCCTCTGGAAGCGGCCCCAGTTCTACCCCCTTCCCGGCGAATCCGACCAGCAGGCCGTCAACCGGGAAACGCTGGCGGTGCGCCATCGGGCAGGCCTGGTCGACGTTTCCACGCTCGGAAAGATCGATGTCAAGGGACGTGACGCAGTCCTGTTTCTCGAGCGCATCTATGTCAACCGCTGGCGCAACCTTGCAGCAGGCAGAGTCCGTTACGGGCTGATGCTTCGCGAAGACGGCATGGTGTTTGACGACGGCACGGTGACGCGCCTGGGCGAAGAGCATTTCCTGATCACCACCACGACAGCCAACGCAACGCGAGTCATGTCAGCACTGGAATACTGGCTGCAGGTGCATTGGCGCGACCTCGATGTGCGGCTGACTTCCGTGACCGAACAATGGGCTGCAATGGCGCTTGCCGGACCCGAATCACGAAAAGTGCTCGCCTCGGTTGCCGCCGCCAGCGTCGACAATGACGCCCTGCCTTACATGGGCTACCGTGACATGGATGTTGCGGGATTTCCTGCGCGCATATTCCGCATCAGTTTCTCCGGAGAAATGGCGTATGAAATCAACGTGCCGGCCGATTATGGTCTCGCAGTCTGGGAAGCGCTGCTGGCCGCCGGGGCAGCTTCCGGCATCACGCCTTACGGCACCGAAGCAATGGCCGTGCTGCGCATGGAAAAGGGCCATGTCGCCGGCATGGAACTGGACGGACGCACCATGCCCCACGATCTGGGCCTGGGTTCGCTGGTTGCTGCTGACAAGGACTGCATAGGCAAGCGCAGCCTTCTGCGGCCGGGCCTCGTCGCCGCGAATCGCAGACAGCTCGTAGGCCTGGTATCCACTGACCGGCATTCGGCAATCCCGCGCGGCGCGCAGCTGGTAACCGATCCGGCGCTCCCTCATCCCAACCCGATATTGGGAAATGTGACCTCAACCTGCTATAGCCCGACGCTGGAACAGCCTATCGCGCTGGCCCTTCTGTCCGGCGGCCGCGAGCGCCTTGGAGAAAAGCTTCATGCAGTCTCGCCCCTGGAGAACATGAGCGTGCAAGTCGAGGTCGCCCATCATGTGTTTTACGACCCCGAAGGAAGGCGTCTACGTGCTTAACGCAAAGCAGCGTGTCTCCGCCCTCGCCGGGATTGCAGTTCCCACGCCTGCCGCGCCAGGGCACGGCATTGTCCTGAGTGAACGCCACCCTCTCCTCATGCTGAACCTGCGCGGCTCGCCCAGTGCGGCTTTTTGCGAAAAAGTGCTCCAGGCATGCGGCTGCGCGCTGCCAGTCGAACCTGATTCGTCCAGCGCGTGCAAGGCAGGAGAAATGCTCAACCTGGGCCCGTACGAATGGTTGCTGGTCGCCGAGCCCGGCTCGCACTGGCTGGAAAGCCTGCCCATCGCTGGCGCTACGCTGACGGACGTCAGCCATGCGCGCGTGGCCGTGCATGCCGGAGGCCGGAATTCGCGGGAAATGCTGGCGAAGGGCTGCCCGGTCGATTTGCACCATCTGCGCTTCCCGAGCGGCAAGTGCATCCAGACCAGCATCGCGAAAATCAACGTCATTATCCATAAGCTCCCTGGCGCAAACGATTTCGCACTGTATGCGGCACGCAGCTATGCCGCGTCGTTCTGGCACTGGCTGACTGCCGCCTCTGCCGAGTACGGCTATCATGTTGCCACGCGCCGGACCGATAACTGAGCGCACCACCGGTGCCAAAGGAATGCCCATGCCAAGAACCGAAACTCCGACAAGACCCAGCTGGCGCCCCACTCTCATCGGAAAACGCTACGCCATTGCCTGCGGCCATTACCTGGCAGCGGCAGCGGCGGCGCGCATACTCGAACGCGGCGGCAACGCCGTGGATGCGGGCGTTGCCGCTGCAATGGCCTTGTCCGTATTGCAGCCAGACATCGTGAGCTTCTCCGGCGTGGCGCCCACGCTGGTTTATCAAAAGCGCGACCGTTCTGTGCACAGCATCGCCGGTCTTGGCTACTGGCCCGGGGCAACCGATATCGAAAGGCTGCGCAGCGAAGGTAACGGCGTGGTGCCGGAGGGGCTGTTGCGTACAGTCATGCCCGCAGCCCCGGCAACCCATATTGAAGCACTGCTTCATTTTGGCACGATCAGTTTTGAAGAAGCCGCAAGCGCAGCACATGAAATCGCCCGTGACGGCTTTGCGGCATATCCGGTGTTCGTGCGGCACCTCGAAAAGTACGAGGAAAAATACAGGCGCTGGCCTTCGAGCGCCGCAATCTATCTGCCGGACGGGCGCCCGCCACGCGTGGGCGAAATCTTCCGGCAGGCACAGCTCGCGCGCTCCATCGAGGGCATGATGCAGGCGGAACGCAATGCGCCTGGCAGCAGGCCTGCCAAGCTACAGGCCGCCCGCGACTACTACTACAAGGGTCCCATAGCAGATTCCATCGCGGCATTCCATCGCGCGCACCGTGGTTTCGTAAGCAAAGAGGACCTGGCCGGTTTCACAGCACCCGTGGAGAAGAGCATCAGTTGCTCGTACAAAACACACCAAATCCACAGCTGTGACGTATGGTGCCAGGGGATTTCCCTGCTGCAGTCCCTGAAAACACTGGAAGTGGTCGACCTGCCGGCGCTCGGGCACAACACGCCGGCCTATGTTCACATGGTTGCCGAAGCGCTGAACCTGGCATTTGCGGACAGGGAAGCCTATGTCGGCGATCCCCGCTTCGTAGATGTTCCCGTTGCCGGCATGCTGTCCAGTGAATATGCTGCCGCGCAACGCAAACGCATCAGCGCCGGCAAGGCCTTCGGCACGCTGCCGCTTCCCGGCACCCCCCCCGGCACGCGGCGCGATGCGTTCATACCCGACCTGTCTGCCTACCCTGCCGCAGTGCCGGGTGCTGCGCCCGACACCATCTACTGCTGCGTGGTCGACGCGGCGGGCAATGCTTATTCGGCAACGCTGTCAGACAATGCGCGTGACACACCGGTTATTCCGGAGCTGGGCGGCACGGTTTCCTCGCGTGGCGCGCAAGGACGGCTGGAGGCGGGTCATCCCAGCGAAGTGCGCCCCGGCAAGCGCCCCCGTCTTACTCCGGCCCCCGCGCTCGCGCTATGTGAAGGAGAATTCATCATGGGTTTTGGCACCCCCGGCGGCGATGTGCAGGCCCAGGCAATGCTGCAGGTATATCTGAACGTGACCGAGTTTGGCATGGCTGTGCAGCAAGCCATTGAACAACCCCGCTTCGGCACGTTTATTTTCCCGAACTCGTTTTCACCGCATGCCATCGGCAAGCTGAATGTCGAAGGAAGATTTTCGCAGGAAACCGTAAGCGCGCTAAAAAAACTCGGCCATCCCGTCGAAATCTGGTCCAACCTTGCTCCGGCGGCGGGTGCGGTCTGCGCCGTCAAGCGCGATGCCGAAACGGGCTGGCTGCACGCCGGCGCCGATCCGCGCCGGGAAGCCTATGCAATTGCGTGGTAGCGGGGATAGCAAGCGCCGCAGCCTGCCTGGCCCGACACATAAAATCATCACTGAAGCACGCGGCGCAAGGCACGTGTCCTGATCATCAGCCATGCGCCTTCATCTCCGGCTTCTGCTGCCGCTTCTGCTGATTACGCTGTTCTTCCCAGTCGAAACAAAGGCGCAGGAAACCGCAGCGCTCGCCCTTGAACTGGTGCAGGTCAAGGGCGGCTACATCGCCAAAAAGCGTCTGCTCGAGGAAATGCGCCTGCGTGCCTATGTGCCGCTCATGCTCAAGGCCGTCGGCAAGGGGCCGGAATGGAATCCTGCGCATCCGCGCTGGCAGACGGTCGAGTCGCACATCGTCAAAGACTGGTTTGCCCTGAACGCCGAGTATGCGCGCAGTCTGGGGCGCGACCCTGATTACCACTGGTTCGATGCCGCGCTGGCGCGGGAATACGCGCGCGCCTTCGATACCGGCGAACTGCGCGAACTGATCGCGTTTTACCAGGCGCCGGCAGGCAGGCTGCTGCTGGAACTGGAACTCGAACTCCTGGCCTTTTACCCGGAGAGCATGGTGAAGGCCCTCGCCCTCGCCATGGTGTCCAATGAAACCCTGTCCGGACGCCAGCAGGAATTGTTCAGGTCGCCGGAAAGCCGCGCCCGGCGCGATTTCGTCACGCTGTTCGAAACCGAGGCCATCATCCGGCAGGAAAGCGTGCGCGTCGGCGGATCGTATGTCGAAGCCAGCTACCCCACCGTGCAGCAGGGCGCGCTGGCGATTGCAGCAGAGCGCATTGACGCCCTGCGCGCCAGATTCACGGCGCAGGTCCAGCAAGCGCTCAAGGCATTTCTGTCGGGCGCGACAGGCCGCAAGGAGCGCGCCTTTGTCTCTGCCACGGTGCCCGTTGCATTGCCGGCGCCGGAAGATCCGGTGGCCGCAATGGCCCAGGAAACCGCATTTTTCAAAAAACTCGAGGCAATGACTGCGCAATGGCGCAGCCTGGCTGCTGACTGACCCCGATTTTCGGGGTTCAGGATGACGCGCGCCGCGCGTTTACAACGGCTTCGATGACCGGCTTTACGGCATCCGGCTCGCGCCCGCCGAAACGTTCGCGCAGGCCCATCTCGGCGATTTCAACGATCATTGCGCGCGTTGCGCGCGTCATGCGCGTCGAGGCGCCGAGCGAGCGCAGCAAGGCCAGCGATTCGCTCATTTCATGCACGCGCCGCCCGGCATGCACCGCCGTGCCGCACACGAAGCGCTTGATGATCTGCTCGAACGGACGCTCGTCGATGGAACCCGCGATATCCGCCGCCACGGCTTCCATGATGCCGTAGCGCTGCGCCGCCTCCAGCGATTCCAGCAGCAGGCCGGCAACGCCTTTCATGAACACGCTGCGTATCAGCTTCATCGCGCTAGCCGCCCCCGGCTTGTCGCTGACCACATGAATATTCATGCCATACGGCGCGAGCAGGGCTTGGAAGCGCTCCGCGCCGACGCCGCTCGCCACCGTGATGACCTTGATGCCGTTGAGCGGAACCGTGCCCATGATGGCCGCGTCCACAAACTCCGCCCTGCCCTGCAGCAGGCGTCCCGCCTGCTCCATCGCCTTGACTGCAGCGGTGCTGGCATCGACGTAAATATGGCCGGGCCGCAGATAGCGCTTGACGGAGCGCAGTGCAGGCAGCGCGGCACTGCCCTGCGTGACCGCAATAATCAGGTCTGCGCGCTCGCACAGCGCTTTCGGGCTGGCGAGCAATTCCACGCCTGCCTCGGCGGCGCGCTGGCGTAGCGGATCGTCAGCCGCGGCCTTGGCGCCGGAACGGCTGTAGGCAACGATGCCCGACAGTCCGGCGTCGCGCAGCCCCCTGGCAAAGTGGTAGCCGGCCTCGCCAAACCCCATGAAACCTAAACGCAGCGTGTCAGTTGCCATGCCCTGCTCCTGCATCGGGAAATCACGTCATTGAATCAACTACGCCCGCGCCCGCCGCCAAGCAGGCTGGGCACGGGACCGCGCCCCGGTCCGCCCCGCGTGTTGCGTTCATTGCGCTGCCCACGCTGGCCATTGGCGTAGCGTTGCGGCTTGGGTTCGCCGAATACCTGCGCTGACGAAGGAAACATCTGGCCGGCGTTGGACAGCGGCTGGCGTTCCTCATCATGCTCATACGCTTGCTGCGCGTCCGGGCCGGGTTGCCGGCTGTCATTGCTGTTATGGCCGGGGCTGGCATTGCGCCGGTTGTCGCGCTTGCGGCTCTGATTGCGGTTGCGGTCCCCGCCTGCGGGTTGTGGCTGTGCGCTGCGGTCGCGTCCGCCATCCCTGCGCCTGGCGGCATTCTGTCCCTGCTTCGGCGCCTGCGCCTGGCGGGGCTGCTCCGGCATCGCCGTGATGGGATAACCCTCGATCACTTGTCGTTCCAGGCGCCGCCCCAGCAGTTTTTCTATCGCCACCAGCAAGGGTTGTTCCTCCGGCGACACCAGCGAAATCGCCTCGCCCGTGCTGCCGGCACGGCCGGTGCGGCCGATACGATGCACATAGTCTTCCGGCACGTGCGGCAGGTCGAAATTGACCACATGCGGCAATTCCTCGATGTCCAGGCCGCGCGCCGCGATATCGGTCGCCACCAGCACACGCACCGTGCCGGCCTTGAAACCGGCCAGTGCCCTGGTGCGCGCAGGCTGGCTCTTGTTGCCGTGTATTGCCGTGGCTTCTATGCCGGTCTTGCACAACTGCTCCGCCAGGCGATTCGCGCCATGCTTGGTGCGGGTGAAGACCAGCACCTGCCGCCAGTCGCCGCTGGACACCAGGTGCGCAAGCAGGTGGCGCTTCTTGTCCTGAGCCACCGGATGAATGCGCTGCGCGACCAGCTCGGACTCGGCATTGCGTCTTGCGACTTCCACCATCACCGGCGCATGCAGCAGGCCGTCCGCCAGCTTGCGGATGTCATCGGAAAACGTGGCTGAGAACAGCAGGTTCTGGCGTTTTGCCGGCAGCAGCGCCAGGATGCGGCGGATATCGCGGATGAAACCCATGTCGAGCATGCGGTCAGCCTCATCCAGCACCAGGATTTCGACGCGCGACAGGTCAACGGTCTTCTGTCCGACGTGGTCAAGCAGGCGGCCGGGCGTGGCGACCAGGATGTCAACGCCGCGCCGCAGCGCCTCGATCTGGGGGTTGATGCCGACCCCGCCGTAAATCAGCGTCGAGCGCAGCGACATATGCTTGCCGTAGGTGCGCACGCTTTCTTCAACCTGCGCCGCCAGCTCGCGCGTCGGCGTCACGATCAGCGCGCGCACCGGGCGGCGTGCTGATGACGAGGAATGGCCGGCTTGCGCCACCAGACGCTGCAGCAAAGGCAGGGTGAATCCGGCGGTTTTGCCGGTGCCGGTCTGCGCGCCAGCGAGAACGTCGCGGCCTTCGAGTATGACCGGAATGGCCTGGGACTGCACGGGCGTGGGCTGGGTATAGCCCTGGTCGGCAACCGCACGGGTGAGCTCGGCCGACAGGCCGAGGCTTGCAAATGACTGCGTCAAAAAATATCTCCTGGGATCGGCCCGCTGCGGCATTACGCCGTCAGAACCGGTTCAGGCAGATTCAACTTGGGGTTGAAAGAATTCGAGGAAGCCTTGGGACTGCCGCGACAGAACGAAGCCGCAGACCGGATGACGCGGCTATGATGCTCCGGGCACAAATGATACACGATTTTCAGCACATTGAGGCAAAAGCACGCCGACGGCGATGCGCAGCCGTGCTCTTTCTTGCGTCGCCGTGTTTTGTTCTTATATGATGAATCAGTCGGCCAGTGAACTCCCGCCAGGCAGGCACAGACGATTGCAACAGGCACGGGACGACGCAGAAACCAGGCGCGCCGTGACCACCCATGCCAGCATCTGCGATGCTGCACTACAGGGCAATAATGAACACTGCGGAAGTGACAGTCATAGGCGCGGGCATCGTCGGCATCGCAACGGCATTATATCTTCAGCGAGAAGGACATCACGTCAGGGTAATCGACCCCCAGGCGCCCGGAGAAGGCACTTCCCTTGGCAATGCCGGTTCCATCGCACCCAGTTCCATCGTCCCGGCAGCTCTCCCCGGCACACTCGGGCAGGTGCCGAAATGGCTGCTCGACCCACTGGGACCGCTGACGATATCGTGGCGCCAACTGCCGCTGATGCTGCCCTGGTTCCTGCATTTCCGGCGCGCGTGCGATCCCGCCCGTGCGCAGCGCGCGGCCGCCAATCTGCGTGCGCTGAATGAACCGGCAGTGGATGCTTACGCGGATCTGCTGACGACGGCCGGCGCACCGGAGCTCCTGCGACGCGAAGGCATGCTGCACGTTTACAAAACCGAAGCCGGGTTCAATGCCAGCGCCTTCGCCCGCAAATTGCGCACGGATAATGGCTGCGCGGTCGAACTCGTGGATGCAGCAGGAATACGCGGGTTCTCCCCTGGAATCTCGCCCGATTACCGCTGGGGTTTTTACCTGCCTGACAATGCTCACGTGAGGAATCCGTTGCGCGTGACCAAGGCCCTTGCCGGGCACTTCGCGCGCAATGGCGGCGTGCTCGAGCGCGCCTCGGTGAGGCGCATCAAGTGCGATTCGCATGGCCTCATCACGCTGGATACCGATGCCGGCAGGTCAACTGCCGAATGCGTTGTCATTGCCGCCGGTTTTGCTTCAGTCAAGCTGGCCGCACGCCTCGGCACACGGATTCCCCTTGCGCCCGAGCGGGGCTATCACATCGAAATCCCCGGCGCCGCGCCAGAACAGCGATGCCCGGTCACAGACGGCGGTTCCCGGTTCGTCGCGACGCCAATGGAAAGCGGGCTGAGGATTGCGGGAACATCGGAATTTCAGGCAGCCGGTGCACCGCCCAACTGGGATCGGTCCGAAGCGCTGGCCACACTCGCCGCGACAATGTTTCCCGGTCTGCGTGTGGACAATTACACGCGCTGGATGGGAGTCAGGCCTTCCACGCCGGACTCTGCTCCGGTCATCGGACGCTCACCCCGGCATAAGCGCGTGCTGTTCGCATTCGGACATGGCCACTGGGGCCTGATGGCTGCACCAGCCACCGGACAGCTCATTGCGGACCTCGTCGCGGAAAGAACTCCGCGCATCGACATCACGCCGTTCCGTCCGGAAAGGTTTGCGCTTATTTGACCTCTACTCCTGCCTGCTTCACCACCTTCGCCCAGCGCGCCATTTCCGCCTTCTGGAAAACGTCGAATTCGGCGATGCTGTTGGCCACCGGTTCGCCGCCCATTTCGATGATGCGCTGGCGCACATCAGCGAGATTCACGATGCGGACAATTTCCGAATTGAGGCGCGACACGACAGCCTCGGGGGTTTTTGCCGGGGCCCAGAACGCGTACCACGAGCCCGTGACCATATCCTTGTACCCGAGCTCGCCAAACGTCGGCACTTCAGGCCACTGCGGGGAGCGCTTTTCCGAGGTGATCGCCAGCACGCGCAAGCGGCCGGCCCTGATGAAGCCACCGACGGCCGACGGACTGTTGAACATGAACTGGATCTGGCCGGTGATCACGTCAGTGATTGCCTGCCCCTGCCCCTTGTAAGGCACATGGACCATGCTGATGCCGCTTACCGATTTCAGAAGTTCCGCGGTGAGATGCGTGGACGAACCCGGGCCGGAAGAACCGAAACTCAGCTCATTCGGGCGCGCCTTGGCGAGCGCAACGAATTCCTTCGCATTTCTGACCGGCAGCGTGGGAGTGATGACCAGCACCAGCGGCGAAGTCGAGGCAACCGTAATGGGCGAAAAATCGCGGATCGGGTCATACGCCATCTTGGAGAACATGCTCGGCACGATCACATGTATGGATGCACTTGAGAGCAGGGTGTATCCATCGGGGGCACTCTTGGCGACCTGCTCCGCGCCTATCATGCCGCTTGCGCCCGCACGGTTCTCAACAATGATGGGCTGCCCCAGGGACTCGCCGAGCTTTTGGGAAACAATCCGCGCCGTGATGTCCGAGGGCCCCCCCGGCGAGAACGGCACGATCACCCGCACGGGCTTGCTCGGGTAGGTCTGGGACAGCGCGGCAGGCGCGAAGAACGCGCCGGCAACTGCGAGCAGGAAAGCGGTGCGTAACATCGAAGTCTCCTTGAAAGCGAACTGCATGGGGATGCCGCCTGCAGATTATAGTCAATTCCCGGGTCACTTGAAGAACATGCACCAGAAAATGGCACAGACATGATATGAAGGCACGCCGGGCGTCACGAAAATCATCTGAAATGCGTGTGTATAATCGGACCACTACGATACGATGGTTCGGGAGATGCTGAAGATGACAAGAAGGGGATACGGTGGCAAAACGGTCTACGGCGCCCGCGTCGGCATATTGATGCTGGATACGAAATGGCCACGCCCCCCGGGCGATACCGGCAACGCATATACCTGGCCATTCCCGGTGCTCTACAAGGTCGTTCCCGGCGCGAGCGCACGGGTGGTCATACATGAAAAGGGGAAAGGTCTCGGCCCGGCATTTTTAAAAGCAGCCGAGGAACTTGTCAGGGAAGGCGCCGACGGCATCACCACGACCGGCGGCTTTCTTGCGATCTTCCAGAAGGAGCTCGCGGCACACGTCAATGTGCCCGTGGCAAGTTCGTCCCTGTTCCAGATCCCGCTGGTGCAACGCCTGCTGCCGCCAGGCAAGCGGGTCGGTGTGCTTTCCGTGCACGGCGACCGGCTCACCACCGAACACTGGGATGCCGTCGGCGCGCCGCATGACACGCCTGTCATGGGCACCGAGGGCGGCCGCGAGTTCACGCGGGTGATGCTGGGCGACACCATCGACATGGATTACGAGGCGGCGGAACAGGACATCATGGAAGCCGGCGATCAGCTGCTCAGGAATCACCCCGATGTCGGCGCCATCGTCTGCGAAAATCACAATATGGCACCCTACGCCGCGGCGCTCAACGCGCGCCTGCGCATCCCGATCTATACCGTATATACCTTCGTCACATGGTTTCACGCCGGGCTTGCGCCGCGCGATTTCGGTTTTCCCGGATCGGCGACGCCCGAACTCTGGCGCGAGCGCTAGCCTGCCCTGCCATGGAACTGGGACTGCGTGGCAGGGTGGCAGCCATCACCGGCGGCAGCGAGGGTATAGGCAGGGCGACGGCGCTGCGCTTCGTGAAAGAAGGAGTCAGGGTCGCACTGTGCGCGCGCCGCGGCGACGTGCTGGACGCCTTTGCCGGAGAGCTGCGAAATCTGGGTGGAGAAGCGCTGCCGGTCATAGCGGATGCCTCCGTGCCGGGAGAAATGGAACGCTTCATTGCTGAAACGGTGCGGCACTACGGCCGCATCGACATCCTGGTGAACAATGCCGGCAGCACGGCGCAGGGGCCATTCGAAAAGGCCGATGACGCCCTATGGCAGTACGATTTGAGCGTCAAATTGCTGGCGCAGGTCAGGGCCGCACGCGCAGCCGTCCCGCACATGAAAAAGCAGGGAGACGGGCGCATCGTCAACATCAGCATGGCCGGCGCAAAGCAACCGCACGCCGCCTCGTTTCCGACCAGCGTCAGCCGTGCCGCGGGACTGGCTTTTACCAAGGCGCTGTCGCAGGAGGTGGCACGCGACGGAATCCGCGTGAATGCGATCGGCCTGGGCTGGATCAAATCACGCCAGCAGCAGCGGCGCGCTGAAATCGCGGGACTGGCCGTGGAAGAGCACTACAGAAACCTGAGTCCCAATGTTCCGCTGCGCCGTCTTGGCGAGCCTGACGAGGTCGCAGCCGTCATTGTTTTTCTTGCCTCGGACGCAGCCAGCTATGTGACAGGCACCTGCATAAATGTCGATGGCGGGCATTCAGGCGTGCTGTAGACATCGAACAGCACATGCTCTGAAACATCGTCGCGCCACTGCCACGCATCGATTCCCGTACATCCAGACTCTTCCAAGCGCCCTGCCGCGTCAACTCACAATCCCGATATTCCAGGGCACGAATTCGTGGTCGCCCAGTCCGAGGATTTCGCTCTTGGTTTTCTCGCCCGATGCAACGCGCAGCATGTGCTCGAAAATCACCTGCGCCGTCTGCTGCAAGGTGGCGGTGCCATCGAGAATCACACCGCAATTGATGTCCATGTCCTCGGTGAGCCTGTTGTACATCGGGGTATTGGTGGCGAGCTTGATTGACGGCACCGGCTTGGCGCCGAACATCGAGCCCCGCCCGGTGGTGAACATGATGACGTTCGCGCCACCGGCAATCTGGCCGGTGGCTGAGCAGGGATCGAACCCCGGCGTGTCCATGAACACGAAACCCTTCTGCGTCACCGGTTCAGCATAGCGGTAGACTTCCATCAGCGGACCGGTGCCGCCTTTCATGGAAGAACCCAGCGACTTCTCGAAAATATTGGCAAGCCCGCCCATCTGGTTGCCGGGACTGACGCGGCCGTTGATCTGCGCATCGCGGCCCACGGTATATTCATCCTTCCACCAGCGGATGCGCTCCACCAGTTTCTCGCCGACTTCGCGACTGCGCGCGCGGCGCGTCAGCGTGTGCTCTACGCCGTAAATCTCCGGCGTTTCGGACAGGATGGCCGTGCCGCCGTGGCGGGCAAGCAGATCCATGGCCGCGCCCAGCGCGGGGTTGGCTGTGATCGAGGAAAAACCATCCGAGCCGCCGCACTGCAGGCCGACCATGATGTGGCTGGCCGGAACGCGGGTGCGCGTCACGCGATTGGCCTCAGGCAGCATTTCCTTCACCGCGGCGATGCCGGCGGCGATGGTCCTGGTGGTGCCGCCCTCCTCCTGCATGACGAAGCTGCGCAGGCGCGGGCTCGCAGCCAGCCCCTGTTCCTTGAACAAGCCGCTCATCTGGTTGCGCTCGCAGCCCAGGCCCACCACCAGCGCGCCGGCAAGATTGGCGTGACGCGCATATCCGGCCATGGTCCGGCGCAGCAGATCCATGGGCTCGCCGGTCATTTCCATGCCACAGCCCGTGCCGTGGGCAAAGGCCACCACGCCGTCGACGTTGGGAAACTCCGCCAGGCGTTCCGGCGTGAAGTACTCCGCGATCTTGTGCACAACCGTTGCCGAGCAGTTGACGGTGGACAGCACGCCAATGTAGTTGCGCGTGGCGACCTGGCCGTTGTCGCGCACGATGCCCATGAAGCTTGCGCGCTCGGCCTCGGGAATCATCTCGACGGGCTTGTAGTCGCGCGCATGCGCGTAATCGCGGTCGAACTCGCGGAACTCCATGTTGTGCGAATGCACGTAAGTGCCCGCCGGGATGTCGGTCGAGGCAAAACCGATGGTCACGTTGTACTTGAGTATGGGCTCACCCTGCCTGATCGCGCGCGCGGCGATCTTGTGTCCCGGCGGCACCTGGCTGCGCGAAGTCAGCCCGTTCTCCAGTTTTGCGCCCATGCCGATTTCGGTGCGCGCAATCAGCACGTTGTCGGTTTCGTGCAGGCGTATGGTCTGGCCCGTTGCGGGCTTGTCCTTGATTTCAATCATCAGCTTTTCCTTTCAGGCGGCGGCTTGTTGGCGGTTATTTTACTCTGCCCTTATTCCAGCCTGCTTGATCACCCTGCTCCACTTTTCGTTCTCGGCCCTGAGATGCGCCGCAAACGCCTGCGCCGGGCCGCCCACGGCCTCGGAACCCAGGCTGGCAAGCTTCTCCTTCACGTCCGGCAGTCCCATCACGCGCACGAATTCACGGTTCAGCCGCGCCAGCACATCTGCAGGCGTGCCGCTTGGCGCCATGATTCCGAACCACGAGGTGATGTCATAGCCCGCCAGCGCCGCTTCCGACACGGTGGGTATATCGGGCGCGGCCAACGCCCGTTGCGGACCGGTGACTGCCAGCGCCCGCAGCCTGCCGGCCTTCACGTCATTCAGCACCGCAGTGATGTTATGAAACATGAAATCGACCTGCCCGCCGAGCAGTTCGGTCCTGGCATGGCCGCCCCCCTTGTACGGGATATGCGTGGTCTTTACCCTGGCCATGATGTCGAAGAGTTCGCCCGCGAGATGCGTGGCGTTGCCGTTGCCGGCCGAGGCATAGTTGAGCCGGCCGGGCTTTGCCCGGGCAAGACCAATCAGATCTTTCACTGTCTTTGCCGGCACCGTCGGGTGCACCACCAGCATGTAGTGCCCGGTGGTGAGCAGGCTGATCGGTTCAAAATCGCGCGCCAGGTCGTAACCCGCCTTGCTGCTCATGCTGGCGCTGATGGCGTGCGCAGGAGTGGCCATGAACAGGCTGTAGCCGTCGGGCGCAGTGCGCGCAGCCTGCGCCGCACCGAGATTGCCGCCGGCGCCAGCGCGGTTATCGACGATGACCTGCTGCCCCAAGGCCTCGGCCAGCCTGGGCGCGACAAGCCGGGCCAGGATATCCACGCCGCTACCCGGTGAGGACGCCACGATGATGCGCACGGGCTTGGATGGATAGGCCTGCGCCAATGCACCGGCTGCGCCGGCGCCCAGGAGTGCGACGGTACAACACCGCGCCATCCGGAACAGGCAATGCAGAAAATTCATCTCTCCCCCCTGGCTTCGTGTGCCTGAAAACAATCGGCACGGCGAGAACTGCCGTGCCGGGTTTTCCGGGAGATTACTGGATTACGCCCGACCGATCAAAGGGCGCGGTTCCAGTCCGGAGCCGAACTGCACGAACGCCTGAAAGCGGGCGCGAAAACGCGGCACCGGAAATGACTGTCCGCGCATTGCGCGCACACCCGCCCGTTCGCGCCGCAAAACGGGCAAGGCGCGACGGGGTGCGGCCTTAGCGGGCCGAACGTGTCTTGCGCGAACGCAGCCTGCCGCTGATGGGCATGAGAAACTTGAACGCTGTCTTGCCGTAATACGCAGCATAGTCTCTCGTGCCGTCAGGCAAGCGCCGCCAGGTTCGGGATACCCAATGGTATCCCGGTGGCGCCACTTCTCCTGCGGCAGGCTCTGCCCTCGTGAAAAACTTCTTCAGTGCGCCGGAATTGGACATTGCCAGAAACTTTCCTCCTCCTATGACAAGCACGACGGCGAGCACCGGGACCACCGTGTGCAACCAGTGCCGGTTTTCCACCCAGTTACCCAGCACCGGGTCGGTCACCAGCATTTCTCCCGCCACCCAGCCCAGGATGCCGCCGCCGAGCGTGATGATGATGGGGAAGCGGTTCATCAGTTTAAGAATGAGCGTGCTGCCGTAAATGATCAGCGGGATGCTGATGGCAAGCCCGAGTATGAGCAGCACCAGATTGCCCTTGGCCGCGGCCGCAACGCCCAGAACATTGTCCAGGCTCATCACGAAGTCGGCGACGATGATGGTCTTGATTGCTGCCCAGAGATGGGAATGGCCGTCCAACTCGGTCTCGGCCTCGTCGGGCACCAGCATCTTGATGCCTATCCAGCCCAGCAGCGCCGAGCCGATGATCTTGATATAAGGTAGGCCCAGCAGCATCACCGCAAAGAACGTGAGAATCACGCGCAGGGCAATCGCGCCGAAACTGCCGAACAGGATCGCCTGTTTCTGCTGCCGCGGAGGCAGCGCGCGGCTGGCCATGGCAATGACCACCGCGTTATCCCCGCTCAGGACGATATTGATCATCATGATCTGGGCAAGAGTTACCCAGAAAAAAGAACTGCCCAGCATCTCCATCCGCGACCCCTCCAGTTAGCCTTGCGCGCTGCGGCGCATACGCGCTTGGCTGACCAGAATACGGGGTGCGAATTAGCGCATGCTGTCCGGAAAATGACCGGAAACAGTCGCCATGATGAATGCAACCTTACGGTTCAGGGCCCAGCGGCGGAAAAGTGACGCTGAAGGTATTGCCCACGCCATCGATATCATCGGCCAGCCCGATCTCGGCACCGTGGATGCGCGCAATCTCCTGCGCAATGGCCAGGCCCAGCCCGCTGCCGTCCCGGGTGCTGCCGAGCAAACGGTGAAACCGCTCGAACACCCGCTCTCTTTCCTGCGCAGGTATGGCCGGACCGTCGTCATGCACCGCAAAAGTCGGCTGCGGCAACGCGTACACGCGCACGGTCACGCGGCCGCCCTCCCTGCTGTAGCGCACCGCGTTGTCGAGCAGGTTGTCGAACAGCTCGCGCAGCCTCGCCGGATCGGCATGGATCATGACTGCCTGCTGCGCGCCCTCGAATCCGAGGTCGATACCCCGCTTCAGCGCTTCGGGCACCCAGCTGGTGGCGGCATCCAGTGCCAGCGCATTGAGGTTTGCCGGCTCCAGCGTCAGGCTGCGTATCGCTTCGGGTTCGTTGCGCGCCAGCGACAGCAGCTGGGAGACCACCCGCGACAGCCGCTCCAGACCGGCGTGCATCTTTTCCAGCGCCCGGCGCATGCGTTCAGCGTCGCTCTCGCGCAATGCCAGCTCGAGCTGCGTTCTGAGCACGGTGAGCGGCGTTTTGAGCTGGTGCGCGGCATCGGTGATAAAGCGGCTTTGCAATGTGAGCGCGCTGTCCAGGCGCGCAAGCAGGCCGTTGATCGCCTGCAGCAGCGGCCGGACTTCTCCCGGCACCCCCGACACGGCGACCGGGCTGCGATCGCGGCTGGAGCGCGTCACCACCGCATGCCGCAAGCGCTCCAGCGGAGACAGCCCGCGTATCACGCCCGCCCATACCAGAATGCAGGCAATCAGGATCAGCAGGATCTGCGGCAGGACCACGCTCAACAGGATCTCCCATGCCAGCCCGTTGCGCTTTTGCTTGGTCTCGGCAACCCGCACCACCGCAGCCGGAATTGCCGTGCCCGGTTCCGTCCCCGTTCTAAGCTCCACGATCCGCACCGGTTCGACGCCCATCATGCCGTCATACAGCGCTTCATGCCGACCGGCGATGGCGCCGCGGCTGCGCGCGGGTGCGATGCGCTCGCCCGCCACGGTCGCCCCTGCGGTTGTGCTGATCTCGAAATAAACCCTGTCGTCAGGATCGGTGAACAAAAGCCTGCGCGCCGCTTCCGGCATGTCCAGAGCGAGTTTGCCGTCCACCACACGCAAATGCAGCGATACCTCGCGCGCGATCTCGACCAGCGAGCGGTCGTAAGCCCGCTGCGAAAAACTCAGCGCGACCCAGTAGCTGACGAATGCATCCGCCACGAACAGCACGGACAGCGGCACCAGCAGCCATACCAGCAGCTGCCTGCGCAGCAGCGGCGATTCATCAGGCATGCGGCTTTTCGATCAGATATCCCATGCCGCGCACCGTGCGGATGTCCACGCCCGAGGACTCCAGCTTCTTGCGTAGCCGGTACACAAACACCTCCACGGTATTGCTGCTTGAGGTGTCGTCCCAGCCATAGAGGTGATCGACGATCTGCTGCTTGGTCACGACCTTGCCGCCCTTGAGCAGCAGCAGCTCGATCACCGCGAGTTCGCGTACCGAGAGATCCATGGGCTGATCGTCGCAATACAGGCGGCGTCCTGCCGTATCCAGCCTCAGCCTGCCGTGCACAAGCTCCGAGTTGGCGTTTGCGTTGGCGCGCCGGATCAGCGCGCGCACGCGCGCCTCCAGTTCGGACAGGTGAAACGGCTTGGCGAGATAGTCATCGGCACCCAGGTCCAGCCCGGCGACCCGGTCTTCAACCGCATCGCGCGCCGTGAGCATGAGCACCGGCACAGCGCTGCGACGGCTACGCAGGCGCCGCAACACCTCGAAACCGTCAATCTGGGGCAAGCCGACATCCAGCACGATCAGGTCATAATCGCTGGTCGCCGCCGCGTGATCGGCCTCCTCGCCGCTATGCGACACGTCCACAGCGTGGGCCGACTGGGTCAGTGCACGCGCCACTGCGTCGGCCAGCATCTTGTCGTCTTCAACCAGCAATATGCGCACAGCCCCTCCGATCCGGCCAGTATCTGCAGACGCTGCTTTGCGGATAAAACCTGCTCATGGGCACACATTGTTGCACAACCGCCGTGCCCGCCGCATCCCTCAGCACTCCCATCGCTGCAAACCGGCAGGCAAGATCTTATAATCGCGGCTGCACAGAAAAAAACGCCACGACCGGGACGGAGAACACCAGCATGCCCAAAATTCTGAGTGCCGAGCGCATTGCCAGCTACCGCGCCAACGGTTATCTCTACCCCAACGACGCCCTGAGCCCGGCCGAAGTCGCGCACTGCCGGCAGGAACTGGACAGGACCGAGGCGCACCTGGGCGGATCGCTGATGGCCATCGACAAGAAATACCGCGGCAACCTGCACTTCCTGTGCCGCTGGGTCGACGCGCTCGCGCGCCATCCCGCCATAGTCGATGCCGTGGAGGACCTGATCGGCCCCGACATCCTGCTCTACACCAGCCGCTTCTTCATCAAGGAGGCCCGCAGCGAGGGCATCGCCGCCTGGCACCAGGACTCAACCTACTTCGGCCTGCGCCCATACGACCACGTGACGGCGTGGGTGGCCTTGAGCAACGTGACCGCCGAAGCCGGCCCGGTGGAGTTTGCGGTGGGCAGCCATATCCGCGGACAGCTGCTGCAGAAAAGCAATGTGGTCAAGAACAGCGTCAATACCGCGGGCCAGATCATCGTCGAGTGGTTCGACCAGTCGCAGATCGACCGCGCCATTCTCAAGCCCGGGCAGTTTTCGCTGCACCATACCTGCGTGGTCCATCAGTCCACCCCCAACCGTTCCGCTGAACGGCGCATCGGGCTGGCCCTGAGCTATATTCCCACCCGCACCCGCTACATCGGCAGCCGCAGAATGCCCGCCTGCCTGGTGCGCGGCAAGGACGAGCACGGCCACTTCGACCTGCAGCCGCCCCCCCGGCAGGACTTCGGCCCTGTCGAAACGCAGCGTCACGATGTGTCGTTCAAGGCCTATCTGGAGTCGTTCTACGAGCAACTCGAAATTGTCGAGAAAGACCTGCCCGCCGATGCCGCGGCGGCGCTGATGCACTGAAAGCGCGGGGCCGCGGCAAACCGCCGCTGCGCACCGCCTTCATGCCGGCGGATGCAGCACCGCAGCCAGGCGCGCCTTCAGCTGCCTCGCCGCCAGCGCATAGCCACCATCGCTGCCGTCGATAAAATGCAGGTGATCGCCGTTGTAGGACTGCACGATGCAGGTCAGCAGCGCTTCGCGCGATTTGTGCATGCCGTAGACCAGCCGCCGCGCGCGATATTCGGTTTCGAGATGCGCCTGCAGCTGATCGGCCTGCGCATCGCTGCCATCCATGACCATGCGCAACATGCCGTCGAACTTGCGGAAATCGGAATTTTCCACCAGTTCGTCGCGGTAGCGGCTCCAGCGCACCGACTCGGTATCCATGTTGCGGGAAAACAGGATGACGCCCGCCAGATTCTGCAACAGCATGCGCATGAAATACCCTGTTCGCCGCATCCAGTTGAAATGCGCGGAGCGCACCCGCCACTCGTGTCCCAGCAGGCGCGGATCGAAGGTCAGCCGCATGCGGTCGGCGCGCAGCGGATGGTACTGCGCGACCTCGCCGTAGATCTCGTGGATTTTCTCCAGCACGCGCTGATAAGTCGCCAGGTTGCCCTCGGCGTCCGGCGAAACCGCCGCCACCAGCAGCGCGAGCTTGTGGCCGTTGAAGTTCGGCACGCCCTGCCAGCGGCACTCGAAGCCCTCGAAGCTGGCCTGCGCAGGCTCGTCGTCCGCCTGCAGCCGCCGAACACCGGGTACCCCGGCAGTCTTGACGCGCCGCTCCGCCTCCTCCCAGCCGCGTCCCGACAGCGTGGGCTGTGTCACGTGCGGCGACAGGCGCACCTTGGCGATGCGCACCCAGTAGCCCTGATCCGTCAGGTCGCCGACCCGCATCATGCCCACCCGAAGCGTCAGGCCGAACCGGTCGCGCGCCAGGCGCTGAGCTCCGCGCAGTGCGGACTCCGCCCGCTCGCGCAAACGCTCCGGCATCGCCAGCGTGGCGCCGTCGCCGCCAAACACGAACGGCAGGTCCACGCCCCTGTCCACGTTCACGACCGCCGCGATACAGGCGACGCCGACGGTGTTCACTTTCTTGTACGCGCCGGACTCGATGGCCTGCGTGGATGCGGCGACATCCGCCACCGCAATCCACCAGTCCCGCGGCATGTCGGCGTGCAGACGCCCCTCCAGGGCCTCGGCCAGCGACGAACGCGGCGGCAGGTTGCGGTAAAAATCGGCTGAGCGGCGCGTCACTTCGGCAGCACCGCGCCGGGCATTCTCGTCCACGACCTCATCCTTTTGCGGCGCGCGCCGCGTACCCGGGCGCAGCTTCACGGTGACACGCCGGGCTTGAGCCTGGTTTATGCCGGACTTCGATACGGCGGCTCGATCCGCGGAACGGGCCGTGCCGGAAAGGCACCGGCAGGAAGCCGGACTGCCCGGCTGCGCTTCGGCTCCATGTTGCAAGTCATTTGAGGATAATTGTATAACTATTTGTTTTTATTACTTTTTACATCCACAATCCGCGTGCGACAAACATGCCGAGCACGGTCATCAACAGCGAGCCCGCGAGGTGGCTGCCGATCAGCAGCATGGCCCAGCCGTACTGGTTGGTGGACAGCAGTTCCACTGCCTCTGCGGAAAACGTCGAAAAGGTGGTGAGGCTGCCGAGAAAGCCGGTGATGATGAACAGCCGCCACTCGGGCGCGATCAGCGCGTGATGCAGAAAGAATTCGACGGCGACGCCGATCAGGAAACCGCCGGCGAGATTCGCCACCAGCGTGCCCAGCGGCAGGCTGGGCAGCATGGCGTTGAGCAATGTGCCCAGTCCCCAGCGCGTCCACGCGCCGAGCATGGCACCCACACCGACCGCGAGGAATCCGCCTGCGTTCACTGCATTTCTCCCGGGTTTTTGCCTCGCATCGCGCAAGCATAGCAAAGCGCCACGCACCGCGTCATCCGCAGCCAGGGCAATGCCGTCGAAACCGGGCATAAAAAAAGCGGGCCCGCAGGCCCGCCTTAGTGCACACCGGAGGAAGTGCGCTTACTTGCAGTTGCTCATGCAGCGTGTGGCCTTGACGTCTGGCCGGTTGTCGATGACAAAACCGTCGCGATTGGGCATCTGCACCTTGGCCAGGGTGTTCTGGTCCATCACTGCGGTTGCCGGGATCAGGCCGTTGAGATTGAGAAGGTATGCCGACAGCGCATAAACCTCGTTCGCCGTCAGCGTCTGCGGTGAATCCATGGGCATGGTGCGTCGGATATAGTCAAACAGGATGGGCGCATAGGGATACATGCTGCCCGGCGTCAGCACGCGCACGTTGGTCTTGAAGGAACCGATGCCGCCGACCATGGAACCGTACATGGAACCGCCCTTGGCGCCTTCGCCATGACAGGCCACGCACTTCGCCTGGAAGATTTTCTGACCCTCCGCGGCCGTGCCGCGCCCGGCGGGCAATCCCCTGCCGTCCGGAGTGCGGATGTCGATATTCCACGCCGCCAGGTCGGCCTCGCTCACCGCCTGGCCAAAGCGCGGCCTGTCGGGCAGGGCCTGCACCTCGTGCGGTCCCGTGGCCCCGAGCGGAATGCCGGCCGCGCTCATCCCGCCGCCGCCACCACCGCCGGTGCTCGCGCACCCGGCAATCGCCAGCGCGACCGCCGCCGCGCCCAGCAACAACTTAGACTTGACCGATGACATTGCTGACCTCCCCTTTGGCGTTGATCGACCACGGTTGCATGGCATTGTGGTGCTGCACGAAGCCGACGATGGCGCGCACCTTGCGAATGTCCGCCACGCTGGGCTGCACATAGCCGGTGCTGTCCACCGCGCGACTCATCAGCGTCGCTGGCTGACCGTTCCAGTTCCAGCCGATCTTGAAGCGCGTCAGACACTTGTCCATGATCGGCCCCTCGACCGTGGCTTCGCGCCAGTTGGCGCCGCCGTCAAAGGACACGTCCACCGCGCGCACCTTGCCGGCACCCGACCAGGCCAGGCCGGTGACCTCGTAATAGCCCGGACCCTTCATCTGCATGCCGCCGGAAGGATTGGTGATCACTGATTTGCACTCCATGACCATGCTGAACTGGCGCCATTTGCCCTCGGGCATGGGGTCGGTGTAGCGCGCGGTCTCGCTGCGGAAATGCGCGGGCTGGTCGGTGACCTTGATGCGGCGCAGCCATTTCACGCAGACATTGCCTTCCCATCCCGGCATGAAGGCGCGCACCGGATAGCCGTTTTCGGGGCGCAGCCGTTCGCCGTTCGAGGCATAAACGATGAGCGTGTCGTCCATGCACTTTTCAATCGGAAGCGAGCGCGTGTGGCCGGAGCCGTCGGCACCCTCGAATATCACCCATTTGCCGGCAGGATCCACACCCGCCTCGTCGAGCAGCGTCGACAGCGGCACGCCGGTCCACAACGCGCCGGACAGCAGGCCGTGAGTCTGCTGCACGGTCTTGGAGGCAGGCTTGAGCCAGTCGGTCAGCCCGTTGCCCGAGCATTCCATGAAATAAAACCGCGATACCGAGGGATAGCGCACCAGATCGTCCATCGAAAACATCAGCGGCTGCTTGACCATGCCGTGGATCACCAGCTTGTGCTGATCGGGATCGATGTCCGGTGTGCCGGCGTGGTGGCGCTCGTAAATCAGGCCGTTGGGCGTGATGATGCCGGGCTGGTGCTGCAGCGGCGTCATGCTCCAGTCCGACCAGTTCTGGCGGTTGACGAACACATCGGTGCGCCGCCGCATCACATGCTTTTCGAACTTCGACGGCATGCCGTATTCTGCAGCCGGGATGGGTTTGCCCATGGACTTGTTGGACGGCTGCACCGGCAGCGGTGCAGCTCCGGCAACCGAGGCGCCGACCGTGCCGGCGGCAAACGCCGAGCCCGCCATCGCCGCGCTCTTGCGCAGGAAAGCGCGCCGGTCCTGCGACAGCAACTGGGCGTCTATTTCAGTGGGAAGTAGGGTTTTTTTCTTGCGGGGTGCGGCAGCAGTACTGACCTGCGTCTTCTCTGACATGAGCATCGCCTCCTTGGTGTGTGGGGTGTGCCGAGCTTATTTAAGAACTTGTCGTTTCCCCAATTCAAACTTCATAGCAAGCCTTATGCCGAATAAATAACCATTTGTTTTTAAATCATAATTAGCCGCCCTCTCAAAGCTTGCACAAAACCCGGTTTCAGCTTGAAACGCCGCAGTTTCCTATTGAAACGAGACTCCCGGACGGTTTGCAGAACATAAGGGATCTGCTTGTAAATCAGGCGGTAAACCGGCTGACTTCGATCACTGCCTGAACCGCCGCGAACTGTGTGCAACCCCGCAAGGCGGTTGCCATCGCCTAGCCCTTCAGGCGCCAGCGCTCCGCGGCGATGTCGTCGGTCGCCCGCGCATCGACCCAGCGCGCTCCGGCACCCGTCTGCTCCTTTTTCCAGAACGGCGCGCGCGTCTTGAGGTAGTCCATGATGAACTCGCAGGCGGCGAAGGCATCGCCGCGGTGTTCGCTGGACACGATCACCAGCACGATCTGGTCCAGCGGCTTGAGGGTGCCGATGCGGTGTATCACCAGCGCATCCAGAACATTCCAGCGCCCGCGTGCCTGGACAATGATGTCCTCTATCGCCTTCTCGGTCATGCCGGGATAGTGCTCCAGGGTCATCTCCGACACCCGGTCGCCATCATTGATGTCGCGCACCACGCCGATGAAACTCGCCACCGCGCCGATGCGGAGATTGCCGCGGCGCAGCGCGGCAATCTCGGCGCTGATGTCGAAATCCTCGGTTTGAACGCGTACCGTCATATATTTAATTTTCTACCCGCCGGTCACCGGCGGGAAAAAGGCGATTTCGTCACCGTCGGCAACGCGGGTATCGCCCTGCGCGATATCCTGGTTCACCGCGGCGCGCACCGCCCTGTCCTGCGCCAATTCCATGGCCCACGCTCCGCCGCGGGCAGCCAGCGCGGCACGCAGGCCCTCGAGGTTGCTCACGTCCGCCGGCAGCGCAAGCTGCTCGGAACCGGTGCCCAGGGCCTCGCGCAATCTCGCAAAATAAAGCACTGTAATCATGGTGATAATTATGCGCCCGGCGACCGCTGATTCCAAGCGGCGGCCGCGCCTTCAGGCCAGCCCGACATGGCGCAGGATGAATTCCGCGATGGGCCGCGGATCGTTGATGTCGAATTGGGGCAGCGCGGTGTCGAGCCGCCGGTCGCTGGCCAGCGCGACGATGTTCGCATCGTGAGGATGCAGCAGGGGCTCGCCGACCTCGGCGCGGCACACCTCGATCTTGGGTATCGGCTCGTGCTTGAAGCCCTCGACCAGCAGCAGGTCGCAGGGCGACATGTGCTTGATATGTTCCGCGAGCCCGGGTTCCGGCGCGCCGCGCAGCTCGTGCATCAGCGCCCAGCGCCGCGACGAGGTCACCAGCACCTCGGAACAGCCCGCCTCGCGATGGCGGTACGAATCCTTGCCCGGCTTGTCGACGTCGAACGTATGATGCGCGTGCTTGATCAGCGACACCTTGAGTCCGCGCGCCGTGAGCAGCGGAATCAGTTTTTCGATGAGCGTGGTCTTGCCGCTGCCGGAGAAGCCGGCGAATCCGAATATTTTCATCAGGTCAAAGTACCGAAATAAGCGGGAGAATTAACAGGATTGCCGTGGATTGACAAGAGTGGGGCACTGCTGACTTTCCGTTCTCCGCAATGCCACTGCGTGAATTGTCATGCGCCGGACCTGCCCGCAACCCTGCTGCGGATCAGCCCATGTTGGCGCATATGCTATCTTTCAGCCCTATGGAAGCACAGGATATTCTCTTGCTGTGCGCGCTGTTTTTCGGCGTCGCCACGCTTTATACCACGGTAGGCCATGCCGGCGCGTCCGGCTATCTTGCGGTGATGGCGCTGGTTGGAGTGGCGCCATTCGTCATGCGGCCAACGGCTCTCATACTCAACATCCTGGTGGCTTCGCTCACGGTCTACCGCTTTCGCAAGGCACGCTTTTTCTCATGGTCGGGACTGTGGCCATTTCTGCTGGGATCGATTCCGCTGGCCGCGCTGGGCGGCATGCAGAATCTGCCGCGGGAAAGTTATTACGCCGCCGTTGGAACGGTGCTGTTGCTCTCCGCCCTGTACCTGGTGTGGCGCGCGTTCGGCTCGGCCACCACGATGGAAGAAGGCGTGATCCGCGTCAGAAAACTGCCGGCCATACTCATTGGCGCCATCATCGGCCTCATCTCGGGACTCACCGGTACTGGCGGCGGCATTTTCCTCAGCCCGTTTATTCTGTTTCTCGGCTGGGCCGGCCCCAAGACCACGGCCGGCATTGCTGCCCCCTTCATCCTAGTCAACTCCACCGTAGCCCTGCTCGCCGGCTCGATCACCGCACAGATGATAAGAGTTGAAATTTCGTTCTTCGCCGCCAGCGCCCTGTGCGGCGCCATGCTGGGCACCTGGTTGGGATTGCAGAAACTGCAGCAGCGGGGACTGCTGATCACACTGGCCATCGTAATGACCATGGCCGGATTCAAGCTGCTGCTGACTGCATAGCTGAAATGGCCGATAGCGACACCGACAACACGCAAGCGGTCAGAGGCAACCGCTATGACCGCATGGAATGGGCCGGCGCGTTCGGCGACCTTGGCACGCTCATTCCCTTCATCGTCGCGTATATCAGCCTGCTGAAAATGGACCCTTACGGCATCCTGCTCGCCTTCGGTATCGCAAAAATTGTGTCGGGGCTCTATTACAAAACGCCGTTCCCGGTACAGCCCATGAAAGCCATAGGCGCTGTCGCCACCACCCAGGCGGCACAGACCATCACCATCACCCCCAACGCCGTGTACGGCGCGGGTATCGTCACCGGCGTCATCTGGCTGCTGCTCGGCATGAGCGGGGCCGCCAAGAAAGTGGCCGACATCGTGAGCCGCCCCGTCGCCATCGGCATCGTCATCGGACTGGGTTTCAGCTTCATGCTGGAAGGCGTGAAGATGATGTCTGAAAACTGGCTGCTCGGCGGCACGGCGCTGCTTGGCACCATGCTGCTGCTCACCAACCGCGTTGTGCCGGTGATGTTCCTGCTGCTGATCTTCGGGGCGCTGGTGGCGGTAGCGCAGGACAACGCACTGCTGGCAGGGCTTGCCGATATCAGCGCAAGTTTCAAGATGCCATCGTTCGCGCCAGCCAGCATGACCATGCAGGAGTTCTTGGTGGGCGCAGTCTTTCTCGCGCTGCCACAGATCCCCCTGACGCTGGGCAATGCGGTACTGGCGATCACCGAGGAAAACAACCGTCTTTTTCCCGACCGTCCGGTGACGGAGAAAAAAGTCGCGATCTCCACCGGCATCATGAATCTGCTCAGCCCGGCCCTCGGCGGCGTACCGATGTGTCACGGCGCCGGCGGCATGGCCGGCCATGTGCGCTTTGGTGCCCGCACCGGCGGATCGCTGGTCATTCTCGGCGCGCTCATCCTGGTCGTCGCCCTGTTCTTCAGCGACTCTGTCGAGACCATGTTCAGGATTTTCCCGGCGCCGGTGCTGGGCGTCATCCTGTTTCTGACCGGCGCCCAGCTTGCCCTGGGTTCCTGCGATTTCGGCAAAAACAAGAACGACCGCTTCGTGAGTCTGGTCACCGCAGCCTGCGCGATCTGGAACATCGGCCTTGCCTTCGTGATCGGTGTCATCACCTACCACCTGCTCAGGCGCGGATGGGTAAAGCTGTAGTCCGCCGCCGTCGCCCTGGTGCGCGCTATTTTTTCGCGTTGGGAAAGAACAGCTGATCGGCGCCAATCCTGTAGCCGGCGATGGCCTTCTGCCCTTCCGCAGAAATCACCCAGTCCACGAACGCCTGCCCCATGCCCTTCTTGACGTGCGGGTGCCTTGCCGGGCTCACCAGCATGATGCCGTACTGGTTGAACAGGCGCTGATCGCCCTCGACCACGATCGCCAGTTCGCCGCGGTTTTTGAACGACAGCCAGGTGCCGCGATCGGTAAAAGCGTAGGCATTCATCGCCGCCGCGGTATTGAGCGTGGGCCCCATGCCCGAGCCGGTCTCGCGGTACCAGCTGCCCTTGCCCGACGCCGGATCGACGCCGGCCGCTTTCCATAGCCGCAGTTCCGCGGCATGCGTGCCGCTGTTGTCGCCGCGTGAGGCAAACGGCGCTCTGGACGCTGCTATTTTTTTATAAGCCTCGACGATGTCCCTGCCGCCGGCGATTTTTGCCGGGTCGCCTTTCGGGCCGACCAGCACGAAATCGTTGTACATCACCTCGAAGCGCTGTACGCCGAAACCGTTGGCGACGAATTTTTCTTCCGCGACCTTGTCGTGCACGAACACCACGTCGGCATCGCCGCGCCGCCCCATGTCCAGCGCCTGGCCGGTGCCCTGCGCCACTACCCGCACCTGGATGCCGGTTTTTTTCGTGAACACCGGCAGCATGTGCCTGAACAGGCCCGACTGCTCGGTGGATGTGGTGGAAGCCACGGTGATGAACTTGTCCTGTGCGCCTGCAACAGCAGCGGCCAGAGTCAGGGTGAGGGTCAGGGCCGGCGTGATGAAGGCAATGGCAGCTCTGCGTGAAAAGCTCCTCTTTTCCCCACCCTCTTCCCGGCCCTCTCCCGCCCCAGGGCGGGAGAGGGAGATTCCTTGAACCATGCTCATGGAGAAAGGAGGATTGCCTGGTCTTCCGATTATTGCCAAGGCAGTTCTCCCTTGATGAACGACGCCGCCTCGGGTGAGGCGGGCTGCCTGAAAAATTGCGCCACCGGCGCACGCTCGGCGAGGCGCCCGGCGTAAAGAAACAGGATTTCATCGCCCAGCCGCCGCGCCTGGCCCAGGTTGTGGGTGGTCATGATGATCTTGGTGCCGCTGGCGTGGATGGCGGCAATGATGTTCTCGATGTCGCGCGCCGCGCCGGGATCGAGATTGGCGGTCGGTTCGTCGAGGAACAGCACCTCGGGATTGAGCGCCCAGGCGCGCGCCAGCGCCAGCCGCTGCTGTTCGCCGCCGGAGAGCACGCGCGCGGGCCGGCCGGCCACATGCAGCAGTCCGACCACTTCGAGCACGTCGCGCGCGCGCAGCTCGCGCTCGCCGGGCGCGATGCCCGCGAGCTTCAGGCCGTAAGTGATGTTTGCCAGCGCCGAACGGCGCAGCATCACCGGCCGCTGGAACACCATGGCCTGGCTGCGCGGCCGCGTACCGTTGACCGCGCCTTGCCAGATCACCGCGCCCGCGCTGGGCCGCAGCAGGCCGTGGCACAGCCGCATCAGCACGCTTTTTCCGGCGCCGTTGGGACCGAGGATGACGGTGCGCGGCCCGGCGCCGATCTCGAGCGAAACACGGTCGATGATGGTCCTGCCGCCCGCGGCAAAGCACACGCCGTCAAGCCGCAGCGGCAGCATCAGCCGTAGCGGCGCTGTGCCGCTTCCTTGATGAGATAGGCCGCGCTGTTGAGCAGCAGCACCAGCGCGATGAGCACCATGCCCAGGCCCAGCGCCAGCGGCAGGTCGCCCTTGCTGGTCTCCAGCGCGATGGCGGTGGTCATCACCCGCGTCACGCCGTCGATGTTGCCGCCGACGATCATCACCGCCCCCACTTCCGCCGCGGCGCGGCCGAAGCCGGCAAGCACGATGGTCACCAGCGAGAAGCGCGCATCCCACAGCAGGGTCAGGGCGGCGTCTGCCGGCCGCGCGCCCAGCGAGCGCAACTGCTCCTCGTATTCCTTCCACGCATCTTCGAGCACCTGCCGTGACAGCGCGGCGATGATCGGCAGGATGAGTATCGATTGGGCGATGACCATCGCCGCCGGGGTGAACAGCAGCCCCAGCTCGCCCAGCGGGCCGGCGCGCGACAGCAGCAGGTAGACCAGCAGCCCGACCACCACCGGCGGCAAACCCATCAGCGCGTTCAGCACCACGATCAGGCTCTGGCGCCCGGGAAAACGGCCGACCGCGATTGCCGCGCCGAGCAGCAGGCCGAACAGCGTGGCGATGGCCACCGCCGACAGGCTGACGCGCAGGCTGAGCGCAATGATCTCGACCAGCACGGTGTCGAGGTTCACCACCAGGCGCAGGGCTTCCTCCAGCGCGAGCGCGATACTGTTCATGGCTTGTATATGCTTTGATCCGCATATGACGGACGGTCATGCATGGTATGCGATGCAGTGGCTGGACAGAATATGCTATAAATAACATATGAAGCTGCAACCCACGGTGCGCTGGCAGCTCGAGGGGCGCGACATCGACGCGCGGGTGCTGCCGCTGCTGCGCGCCATCGCGCGCGGCGGCTCGCTCATCCGGGCCGTGCATGCGGTGGGCCTGTCCTATCGCCACGCCTGGGGTCTGATCGCCGAATTCGAGGCGGCCGTGGGCCGTGCCGTGCTGTGGTCGGCGCGCGGGCGCGGCACCACTCTCACCCCCTTCGGCGAAAAGCTGGTGGCCGCCGAGGACCGCCTGCAGCGCGAGCTGCAGCCGCAGTTCCGCAGGCTGGCCGGCGAGATCGGCCGCGCCCTGGCCACCGCCGGAGCCGGCGCGCCGCACGGACTCACCCTGCAGGCCAGCCACGACATGGCGCTCGCACGGCTGCGCGAACCGCTCGCCGCGCGCGGCTGCAACATCGAGCTGCATTTCCAGGGCAGCCTAGATTGCCTGGCCGCGCTTGCGCGCGGCCAGTGCGATCTCGCCGGCTTTCACGTGCCCGACGCCGCGCAGCGCGGCCCCCTGCTCGACCAGTACCGGCCGTGGCTCAAGACGCGCGCGCTGCGCCTGCTGCACTTTGCCACCCGCCAGCAGGGCCTGATGGTGGCGGCGGGCAATCCGCTGCGCATCACCCGGCTCGCCGACCTGGTGCGCACGCGGGCGCGCTTCGTCAACCGCCAGCCCGGCTCGGGCACGCGGTTGTTTTTCGATCACCTGCTTGCCGTGCACAAACTGCGCCCGGCGCAGATCAGGGGCTACCAGCAGGAAGAATTCACCCATGCGGCGGTGGCGGCCACCATCGCCAGCGGCATGGCCGACGCCGGCTTCGGCATCGAGGCGGCGGCGCGCCAGCACAAGCTCGGTTTCGTGCCCGTCGCCGCGGAGCGCTATTTTCTCGCGGCACGCGCGACAACCTGGACGCGGCCCGACGCGGTGGCGCTGCTCGCGGCGCTGCGCGCCGGCGCGCTCAAAGCGGTCTTGCGCGATCTGCCCGGTTATACTCTACCGCCCGGCTTCGATTTGTTCACGCCCCGTGATGCCCTCCCCGATTAACCATGTGCCAGACGCGCCCACGCGCGCGCGCATCCGCGCGCCCCTGCTGTGTGGCGCGGCGTTGCTGGGGCTGACGCTGCTGGCGCTGGTCAGCGGCCCATATAAAATACAAGTATTTGATTTAATTGAATATTTTTTATCCTCCCTGAGCGGCGCGCAGCATGCCCTGTCGCCCGAGGCCGAGAGCGTGTTGCTGCAGATCCGCGGCCCGCGCATCATCGCCGCCATCGTCATCGGCGCGGCGCTCGCCGCCGCCGGCGCCGCCTATCAGGGGATTTTCCGCAATCCGCTGGTTGCGCCCGACATCCTCGGCGTGTCCGCCGGCGCAGCGCTGGGCGCCACCCTCGCGCTGTTTTTTTCCCTGCACGTCGCCGCCCTGCAGGGCTTCGCCTTCCTCGGCGGGCTGGCAGCGGTGGCCATCGTCTATTTCGTTGGCGCGTCGGTGCGCGGCCACGATTCCGTGCTTGCGCTCATTCTGTGCGGCGTCGTCATCGGTTCCCTGCTCGCCTCGTGCATCGCGCTGCTCAAGTATCTCGCCGATCCTTACAACCAGCTACCGGCCATCACCTTCTGGCTGCTCGGCAGCCTGGCGGCGGTGGCGCCGGCCGATCTCGGGTATCTGCTGCCCGCGGTGCTGCTGGGCCTGCTGCCGATGGCGCTGCTGCGCTGGCGCATGAACCTGCTGTCGCTGCCCGACGATGAAGCACGCGCGCTCGGCGTGGACACCGCGCGCCTGCGGCTGATCGTGGTGTGCGCGGCGACGCTGATGACCGCGGCCTGCGTCGCGGTGAGCGGCATCATTGGCTGGATCGGCCTGCTGGTGCCGCACGCCGCGCGCATGATCGTGGGGCCGCAATTCGCGCGCCTGCTGCCGATGAGCATGCTGCTCGGCGCCTGCTACCTGCTGGGCGTGGACACGCTGGCACGCACCCTGGTGGAAATCGAAATTCCGCCGGGCGTGCTCACCGCGCTGCTCGGCGCGCCCTTTTTCATCTGGCTGCTCGCGACCTCGCGGAGGAGCTGGACATGAAACTGGTCGTAGAGGGCCTGGGCTATGGCTATCCCGGCCGCAGCGTGGGCAGGGATGTCAGCCTGGAACTCGACGCCGGCGAGGTGCTGTGCGTGCTCGGGCCCAACGGCGGCGGCAAGACCACGCTGCTGCGCACCCTGCTCGGTTTATTGCCGCCGCAGGGCGGCACAATCCTCCTCGACGGCAGGCCGCTCGCGGCATGGCCGCGCCATGAACTCGCCAGGGTCATGGCCTATGTGCCGCAGGCCCACGCCGGCCATTTCGCGTTCAGCGTGCGCGACATCGTGCTGATGGGACGCACCGCCCACCTCGGCCTGTTTGCCGTACCCGCGCAGCGCGACCACGCAGCCGCGATGCACGCGTTAGACACGCTGGGCATCACCCATCTCGCCGAACAGCCCTACACGCGGATCAGCGGCGGCGAGCGCCAGCTTGTGCTGATCGCGCGCGCGCTGGCCCAGGGCGCGACGCTGCTGGTGCTGGACGAACCCACCGCCGGCCTCGATTTCGGTAACCAGTTGCGGGTGCTGCAGCAGATCGACACCCTCGCTGCATCCGGCATCGGCGTGGTGTTTTCCACCCACGATCCCGACCAGGCTTTCCAGTGCGCGGACCAGGCCCTGCTGCTGCGCCCCGGCGGCCCGCTGTGCAGCGGCGCGCCGGATGCGGTGCTCAACCGCGACAATCTGCGCGAACTTTATGGCGTGGCGGTGGACGTTGTTGAACTGCCCAATGGGCGACGTACATGTCTGCCTGCAACAGGGTAGCTAAAGCAATCATGCTGGCTAACATCAACCGATCACTTAAAACTTGGATCGGGTTCGAGCCTAGGGTGGTCCCCCGACCTGGGCAAAACTGGGCACTGGTCCGAAACCTTGAGGCTGCATTAACGTGTCGCGCTCACCTGCGCCCGCAAGTGTACAGCCCGCTTGCGGGCGTCAGTGTGGAGCACGGGGTTAGGTTGCCTTATGGATGAACTCATCGGAGGCCTTCGACCAATAGGCGAAGACAATGATGCCACCGGCGAATATACCCATGAGCGAACCAACGACATGATCTACCGGCACTTGCAGCACTGGCAGATCCAGGAGTAATTCAGCGCCGTTGAGCACGGCGATGCATGCCACAAAGAGAACACGAGCCCAGCGTGC